>Ga0187872_10000117_pt1 | contig 94694 bp, 89 predicted proteins | sample June2016WEW_16_4_FD_132973 | JGI IMG/M metagenome (GOLD analysis project Ga0187872, IMG submission 132973) | Peatland microbial communities from SPRUCE experiment site at the Marcell Experimental Forest, Minnesota, USA - June2016WEW_16_40 | ecosystem: Environmental > Terrestrial > Soil >... | reverse complement strand
TCCTCCAACGATCCATATCCGAATAGCTCGTGCTGTGTCTGGTCTTCTCCGCGCATAAGGAAAAGACGATCTCAATTGCTTTTTGGATACTTCTCGGAATAGCTTTTCAGCAGCCTGCTAGGGTGCGGGTACGACTTCCGGCTACGGACCGAGACACATGAGGACTTTTTGGCCGTGGAGGTCAAAGGGTTGAGGGGACGAACGGGCAGTTTGTCTCTTACCCCCAAAGAGCACGGGGTCGCTACGGCCTTAAGAGACCGATTCTTCCTATTCGTGGTGAAAAACTTTCGCGAATCGCCATTTCACGAAATCTACCGGGACCCGCTATCGTGTAGGCTCCAATTCAGGAAGAGCGAGAGGGTGACGGTTCACGTTTCGTGGCTGGCCACCGTATAGATCGAGTAACACTTTTGTGAGGACATCATGCTTGACTTGGCAATTTCAATTGACACGGATCCGAGAGTTGTCGAAACCAACAATGGAGTGAAACTGAAAGCTCCGGGATGGCCTCAAGATTGTGACTTTCAACTGGTAGCCTTTGACCCGTCGGGGGAGAGCTGCGAAGTTATCTCGGCCGAGAATTTGGCAGAAGACATCGGCAAGGCGCTCATGGCACTCGACAGGGAGGCACCCTTCAAAGGAGGGAAACCAGATTGGTACCGCAGGCTCGAACGCTATGCAAGTCGAGACTAGCAAACTCTCTTTTGTTCGTGGTCGCGTCTTTCCCACCTTTTTCCGAATTCTTTCTACATTCGCTTCTGCTGCTTGCAGCCAAAGCCACGCCTCCCTGCCCATCCCGAATGCTATTTCTGATTTGAAGCGGACGCGCGCAGCGCCCGGTGGAAATCGGCAGGATTTCCACAAGAAAATACGCCGGCAAACACAAAAACAGGCCTGATGCGTCCCCAACCAGCCACTTGCCACCGGCCACCAGCCACGGCTTGCCCCGCTTCCTGGTAAAAATAGACCGTGCACGAAATCCTGGAAAACATCGGGGCTAATAAGCGCGTGCTCGACCTCGGATCGGGCCCGGGTAGTTTCCCGTCCAGCATGGGCCCATTTGTCGCCATACGGGCCGATCTCGACCAGCCCTCAGGCCCAGTCCAGAATTTCGCGCAATCGGACGCCGCACACCTTCCCTTCCCGGACCGCGCCTTCGACGCCGTTATTTCCAACCACAGCCTGGAACACTTCCACGATCTGGCCGGGGCGCTGGCCGAGATGGGACGCGTCCTGAAGCCCACTGGCGCACTCTATATCGCCGTGCCCGATGCCTCTACGTTCTGCGATCGTCTGTATCGCTGGCTAGCTCGGGGCGGTGGCCACGTCAACCCGTTCACTTCGGCCGAGCAACTCGCCGCCACCATCGAACGCGCCACTGGCCTGCGTCACGTGCAAACCCGCACACTCTGCACTTCGCTGTCGTATCTTAATCGTAATAATCGCCGGGTGGCTGGTCCCCGGCGCCTTTTGGCGGTTGGAGGCGGCACTGAGATTTCGCTGCACGCGTTCACTTACTTCGCCCGTTGGTGGGATCGGTTGTTTGGCACCCGGCTGAGCGTCTACGGCTGGGCGCTTTATTTCGGCAGCTTCGCTGTCCCGGTGGAAACCGAGACTTGGACCAACGTCTGCATTCGCTGCGGCTCGGGATCGCAATCGGAATGGCTGCGCCATTTAAACCTGGTGCGGAAACGGTTTCTGCTCCCGGTGTATCGATGCCCCAACTGCGGAACCACCAACCTTTTCTCGGAAGACACCCACTATCGGCACCTCACCGTTGCCTCCAGCGCCCCTGCCACCTCAAGGCTATAATTAGGCTAGCCATATGAAGCATAAGTTGGCCCCCCTGCTTTTCCTCCTGATTTGCGCGTGTTCAGCTCCCGCGCAGCGCAAGGATTTTGAACTTCCCACCATGCATGCAGCTCGCGGCACCAACGGCGCTCTCGCCACGGGCAGCGAATACGCCGAAGAGGCTGGGATGAAAATCTTCTTCCGTGGCGGAAACGCAGTGGATGCGGGCGTGGCCTCCATGTTCGCCGCTTCGGTGGCTGAGTTTTCGCACTTCGGCATGGGTGGCGAAGCGCCCATCCTGATTCGCACCAAGACCGGCAAGGTTTATGCCATCGCGGGCGTTGGCCCCATGCCGAAGCTCGCCACGGCTAAATTTTTTCTAGAGCACCGCGCCCGTCCGGGTGAAATCCTGACGCTCGATCCCGGGGGATTGAAAGGCATCATTCCCGTTGCGGGCATTCTTCCAGCATTGGTGCCCAGCATGGTGGAATCCGGATTAATCGCTCTGCGCGATTTCGGGACCAAATCGTTCTCCGAAGAGATTGAACCCGCCATCGAATTGGCTGACGGCATGGCAATCGATGAAACCCGCTCAGGCGCGATCGCGCGGTCGCGACGCTTCTTCGACCTGTGGCCCGATTCCAAGAAAACGTTCCTGCCCGAGGGACGCGTACCGCTGCCGGGTGAGATCTTCCGCCAGCCGAATCTTGCGCGCACCTTGCGATCCATGGCCGCCGCCGAAAAGAAGGCGCTCGCCTCGGGAGCCTCCCGCACCGCCGCCATCGACGCCGTTGCCGATTACTTCTATCGCGGCGACGTGGCCCATCGTATCGACGCTTTCATGCAAGCCAACGGAGGCCTGCTTCGTTACGACGACATGGCGGGATTCAAACTGCAACCCGAAGAGCCGGTCTCCACCGACTATCACAACTACAAGGTCTATAAGCCCGGGTTCTGGAGCCAGGGTCCGGCCATGCTGGAAACCTTGAATATCCTGGAAGGCTACGACCTGCGCTCCATGGGCTTCAATTCCACGGACTACATTCACACCGTCACCGAAGCATTGAAGCTGGCTTATGCGGATCGCGACGCCTACTACGGCGATCCGAAGTTCAACAACATCCCGGCCGACACGCTGCTCTCCAAAGCGTATGCCGCCGAGCGCCGCAAAGAGATCGGAAAAACCGCTTCCATGGACTTCGTGCCCGGAATGATCAACGGCAAGCGCGCCAAGCACCCAACGGAAATGGATATTGCGCGCACCAAGATCGACGACGCTCTGATGGCCAGCGATACCACCTGCATCGACGCGATCGATAAGGATGGCATCGTATTCTCTGCCACTCCCTCCGGCGCATGGCTGCCTTCAGTGATTGCGGGCGACACCGGCATTCCGCTCACCGAGCGCGCGCAACAGTTCATCCTGGTCCCGGGATCGCCGAACGAATTGGCGGGTGGCAAGCGCCCGCGCGTCACGCTGAGCCCTACCATCATCACCGAGCAAGGCAAGCCGTTTCTGGCGCTCTCCACGCCGGGCGGCGACAACCAGGAACAAAGCTTGATCCAATTGTTCTTTAACGTCATCGAGTTTGGCGACAACGCGCAGGCGGCTGTGGAGGCGCCCCGCTTCCAGACGCGGCATCTGGTCTCTAGCTTCGACAATCATGCCTGGAATCGGGGAGACTTACTGCTAGATGAGCGCATCCCGCCCAACGTCGGCGCGGAATTGGCCGCCCGCGGCCACAAGATAGGCATTCGTTCCCGATGGAACAGTGGCGCTGCGCCAGTCATGATTCGCGTTACGCCGGATGGCGTCATCGAAGCCGGCGCCGATCCGTACGGCTACCGCGTCGCGCACGCCTACTAGCACATTGGAAACAGCGTCGCTGTTTGAAGAGCCGTCGCAGTTCGACCGGCAAGGTTTGAGCGCCCGGCTGGCTTCCCTGGCTAGCGAGAACATTCTGATCGGAACCAGTTCCTGGAAATATGAAGGCTGGATCGGGCAGATCTATTCGCGCCAGCGCTACATGACACGAGGCCGGTTTTCTCAAAAGCATTTCAACGATGAATGCTTGGGCGAATACGCCGAGACTTTCCCCATCGTCTGCGGCGATTTCTCGTTCTATCAATTTCCGTCGCCGGATTACTGGCGGAAGCTCTTTGGATCGGCCCCGCCGACGCTGAAGTTCGCCTTTAAGGCGCCGGAAGACGTGACGGTGAAGCAGTTTCCGCGCCATCCCCGTTACGGACCGCGAGCAGGCGACGATAACTCGTCGTTCCTGGACCCCGCGCTATTCCAAAGCGCGTTTCTGGATCTGCTGGCCCCCTATCAGCCGCGCATCGCCACGCTGATTTTGGAATTTGGCAGTTTCGCCAAGCAATGCTATCCGGATATTGGCGCATTCCTCCAGGAACTGGACCCGTTCCTGGCCGCGCTGCCGCGCAATTTCCGTTACGCCGTGGAGATTCGCAATCCCGAGTTTCTTTCGTCCGAATATTTCGCCTGCCTCCGCAGCCATGGCGTGGCCCACGTTTTCAATGCCTGGACGCGGATGCCTGAAGTGGGCCGCCAGATGCACCTGCGCGACAGTCATACCGCCGATTTCACCGTGGCTCGGGCGCTACTGCGGCGGGGCCGCCCCTATGAGGAAGCGGTAGCGAAGTTCACTCCCTACGCTCGCGTCCAGGATCCCAATCCTGAAACCCGCGCAGCGCTTCGTCTCTTGATTGCCCAGGCCCGCCAGCGGCATGAACCGTCCTATATTTTCGTCAATAACCGGCTGGAGGGAAATGCGCCTCAGACCATCGAAGCGATCACAGACTAGTACAGAAGCCCCGAAACAATTTGACCTGGCTGGCGATCTCCCTTCTGACGTGGACTATGCTCGGGTTGATGCGTGCGATGGCATACACTCGCGAAAACCTGGTTTTGAGAAAGGGACCGATTGGAGTTTCATGCGGGATAATGGAATCGGCGTCGAGCCCCGATATAAGGATCAGGTGTTCGGACTGTACAAGTGCCTCCGGTACCACAGGCGGATTTGGGTTGAACGGGAGTCGGCCTGATGGCGGAAACTCCATATCGAATCTGGATTGCCGAAGACAACCCGGCGGACGTTTATTTGATCGAGGAAGCACTGCGGCGTCACAAATTCGCATATCTTCTGACGACCGCCGACAACGGTGAAGACATGCTGAATCGGGTCGCCCTGCTCGACCAGAGCCCAGCGGAAACCTGTCCCGATCTTTTTCTGATTGACTTGAACCTGCCCCGGCGGTCGGGCGATGAGGTGCTGGCGCGGATTCGACAGAGCAGCCGCTGCTCTCATGTTCCGGTAATCGTCATCACCTCTTCGGATTCGCCGCAGGATCGGTCCCGGACTCGCGAGCTGGGCGCGTCGTTTTACTTCCGGAAACCGGCGGACCTGGAAAGATTCATGGCTATTGGCGAGATTGTACGGGATTTCCTGGAGACCCGGCCCGACGGGGTAGCGCAAGCTTCTCTCTAAGATCGGAGCATGCCAGAATGCTAGCGCGCTTTTGGGGTACCCGGGGGTCCATCGCGGCGCCCGGGCCTGGCACCAACCATTTCGGCGGCAACACCTCCTGCGTGGAGCTGACCACGCCTGCCGGCGGAGTCCTGGTGCTGGACTGCGGCACCGGCGCGCGGCCCCTGGGCAATCGCTTGTTGGCCTCCGCTTCCGGACCGATCTCGGCCACCGTTCTTCTTACGCATACGCATTGGGACCATATCCAGGGCTTCCCCTTTTTCGCACCCCTGTTTCAACCCGCTAATCATTTCAAGGTCTACGGTCCGGAGGGCGCGCACTTGTCCTTGCGCGATGTGCTGGCGGGCCAAATGGAGCACCACTACTTCCCCGTGGAACTAGACCAGTTGGCGGCGCGGATCAGCTATCGGGATTTGTGCGAAGGGACCTACGAAATCGACGGCATGCGGGTGCGCGCGCAACAAATGAACCATCCTTCGCCGACGCTGGGATATCGGATCGAAGCCGAAGGCCGTTCGATCTGCTACTTGTGCGATCACGAGCCGTACTTCGACCAGATCTGGCGGGAAGGCGCTCCGCACGGAAAGATGGGGTCGATACTCGAGGAGGGTGACCGCCGTCACGCCGAGTACATGCAAGGCGCGGACGTGGTGATTCACGAAGCGCAGTATACGCCGCAGGAATACCCGTCTAAACGTCACTGGGGCCACAGCACCTACGTCTACGTAGTCCAGCTGGCCGTGCTAGCGGGCGTCCGCCGTTTGTTCCTGACGCATCACGATCCTTCGCACGATGACGAGTTCATCGCCGGTCTGGAACGCGAGGCCCAGGAACTGGCGCGAAGCTTGGATTCGAAGCTCGAAGTCTGCTGCGCTTACGAAGGCTGCGAGATCGCTGTATAGCCGCTACAATGACGGCTTGGCGAGGAGATCTTCATGAAATTCGCAGCTCTATTTCTTGGTCTTTCAGTGGCCTTGGCCTGCGCACAGAACATTACCGTGCAAGTGGGAGGCAGGCCGGTGGGCTCGGCAAACACTCTCAACTTTGAGTCTGGCACTGGCATTATTCAGTCCTGTCACCCCGACGGCGGCCAACGCATCACCTGCACGCCTTCTTACGATTCCGCGGTCGTCACACCTCGCGACGCCATTCATGGCACGGAGAACGTTTGCACCTCCGCGACCCACTCCACGTCCTACGCGTGCCGCATCTCGCGTGGAACGCTCCTCGGCTATAGCCCCGGCATGACCATTGTCTTGGTGGTGGACGTCCCCTGCCCCAATCAGTGCTCTTTGAACGTGGACGCGCTGGGACCGGTAAGCCTCAAACGATCCGACGGCGTTACCGACCCGCTGGGCACGCTGATCCCCGGCGAGCCCCAATGGGTGTTCTACGACGGCCAGATCTTTCGACTGCTGGGCGGAGGAGGCGGCCCGCGCGCCACCGGTCAGGATCGCGACCGCGATGCCCTGGCTCGGCGCTTCATCGCCTCCATGGAGACCATGGCCTACGCGCGCACGGTGTCGCTGGAAACCACCGCGGGTGACGTGCACAAAACCACCACCAGCAATGCGATTGGCAACGCGACCATCAACGCCGTGACGGCCGGCTTGCCGGGCCAGCACATGTGGGTGATCATCGTGAACGATCAGATCAGCGGAAAAACAGTGAGCTTTGGAAACAACTTCAAGAGCGCGGGCCCATTGATGGGATCGCCCGGCAAATCCGCCACACTGCAATTCATATCCGACGGCACGGCGTGGTATGAGGTGGCCCGAACCGGCAATCTATAGCGAACCATTTGTGGGATGCTGCTTCGCCGCCATCAGGATGTCGAACATGCGGCCGAGCACGTTGGTCACTTGCGCTTGCGAAATGGTTTCCGGATCGTAGGCATGCTCCAGGACCAGACCGTTGAGCACCGCCTCCAGCGCCACTCTCCGGACTTCGCGCGATTCCCGCCCGGGCTCCATCAACTCCGGAATCAGCTTGGTGATGGTCTCTACCTTTAGCGATTCCCGGATACGGCGATGCGTGCGAGCCAGCCGCGCGCGCAATTTAGGATGGCGCAAGGCGAACAACTTGAACTCCAGCGACAGCATCACCCACTGGCGATTGGCCACGTTTGCCACATAAAACTTGCGCAAGGCCCGCAGCCGGCCTTCGGAATCGGAGCACTTTTCCATAATGGATCGCAGGTCGCGTAAACGGTCGCCCACTTCCTGCTCGAACAGCGCGAAGAACAGGTCTTCCTTGCTGCTGAAGTGAGCGTAAAAAGCGCCGCGAGTATGGCCGGTGGCGCCGGCAATGTCCTCGATCCGGGAGGCTTCGAATCCATCCCGGGCGAAAATCCTGCGAGCCGCATCCAGCAGAGCGCGCCGGGTGGCCTCGGTTCGTTGCTGGTGCTTGGTCTGCTCGCGTGTTCTGCCGGCGGTGACGCCCATGCCTCCTATATTATATACATGCAGGTATGTATATGATAAATTAAAAGACGTGTTCCGTTCCATTCGTGCCATTTTTGTAGGCTGTCTGGCCGTCTCTCTGGCATCCGCGCAATTCGGAGGCGGCGGAGCGCAGCGATCCACGCCGGCCGCTCAATTGCCGGAGACTGGACGCCAGGCGCCCGGTTCGGTCTCAACCCAACAGCAAGCAGCGCCCAGCCCCGGCGCCAATGTGGTCAACAGTTCCATCCAAATTGGAGGCGACTTCCAGGGCAGCGTCCAAGGCGAAAAGCCTCCAACCGGGCCGTTCACCCTCACGCTGGCCGACGCCGTGAAGCTGGGTCTGGCCGCGAATCTCGGCGTGCTCACCGCCGACGACACGGCACGCGCCTCGCGAGCCCAGCGATTGCGCGCTCTGAGCGACCTGCTGCCCTACATCTCCATCGACGCCAGCGAAACCAGCACGCAAGTGAATCTCGCCGCGTTCGGATTCAAATTCAATTTGCCTCCGGGCTTGGGGTTTTCGATCCCGACGGTGGTTGGTCCCTTCCAATACTCACAACTGCTCGGGAATCTGAGCCAATCGGTTTGGGATCCGGTAGCGCGCCGTAACTGGCACGCCACCCAGGAGAGCGAGCGCGCTTCCAGCCTGTCGGCCCGCGATGCCCGCGAAATGGTGGTCCTGGCCGTGGCGGGAGCCTATCTCCAAACTATCGCTACCGATGCGCGCGTGGGGTCGCAGCGCGCTCAGGTGGAGAACGCACAAGCGGTCAATCATCAAGCCGAAGTTCGGAAAGAGGCCGGTACGAACGCCCGCATCGATGTCACGCGAACCTTGGTCGAATTGCAGGGCCAGCAACAGCGGCTCAATGCCCTGCAGTCCGATCTGCGAAAACAGAAGCTCGCTCTGGCTCGTCTGATTGGATTGCCGCTGGATCGCGAATTGATTCTGAGCGAGCCCCTTGCGTTCAATCCATCCGCGGTGCCCGAAGCTGCCGGCGCCGTTCAACAAGCCTTCCAGAAGCGCTGGGATTTGCAGGCCGCCGAGAGTCAGGTCCACGCCGCTGAAATCGTCGTCTCCGCCGCACGCGCAGAACGCCTTCCGTCGGCTGCCATCACCGCGGATTATGGCGTGCTGGGCTCGAGTCCCATTTCCAATCACGGGGTGTACTCGGTGGTGGGCGCGGTGAACGTGCCGGTGTTCCAGGGCGGCCGAGTGAAAGCCGATATCGAACAGGCTGAGGCCACCCTCCATCAGCGCCAGGCCGAGCTGGCCGATCAACGCGGCCGGGTGGAACAAGAGGTGCGCACGGCGTTAATCGAACTGGAAACCGCGATCGGCGAAGTGCGGCTAGCGGAGAACAATCGAGGATTCGCGAATGAGACTTTGCGCGAGGCGCGGGATCGATTCAACGCGGGGGTGGCAACCACCGTGGAAGTGGTGCAGGCGCAGGAACAAGTGGCCAGCGCCGAGAGCGATTATATTTCCGGACTATTCGCTTTCGACTTAGCCCGCATCTCGTTGTCGCGAGCCCTGGGGCAGGCTGAAACGGACCTTCCCGGCTTGCTCAGTGGAGTGCACCAATGAGCACAACCCCTCCGAACGCTACGCCGCCAGCCACTCCACCCGTAACTCGGGGCCGTGGCCGCGCCTTCCTCATCTTTTTCGTATTCCTTTTGATCGCCGCCGGCGTCGGCCTGTACTTTTTCCTTCAATCGCGACAATTCGAATCCACCGACGATGCCGAGGTGGAAGCCCACTTGAGCGCCATCAGCTCGCGCGTCGACGGCGCCATAACGCGTGTTTATGTGGATGACAACCAATTCGTGAAAGCGGGCGATCCTCTGGTGGATCTCGATCCTCGCGACTTCCAGGTGAGCATCGATCAAGCACAAGCCCAAGTGGCGCAGGCTCGCAGCCAGGTGACCGCTCTCCGGCCCAACGTTCCGATCACCCAAATCGAAAGCAGCACCAACATCAGCGGCGCCGAAGCCGATGTCGCCAATGCGGAGGCGGGCATAGCAGTGGCCCAACGCGATCGTGAATCCGCGGTTGCGCGCCTGGCCGAAGCAGAGGCCAACGCCGCCAAGGCCAAAGCCGATTTGGCTCGCTACACGCTGCTCATCAAGAACGAGGAAGTTTCCCAGCAGGAATTCGATCAGGTGGCGGCCACTGCCCAGGCGCAGGACGCCACGGTGGACGCGAATCGCGCGGCCGTGGAAGCCGCGGCGCAGACGGTAGCGCAACGTCAGGCCCAGCTGATGCAAGTGAAATCCCGCCTGGGGCAATACCAGCGCAACGCACCGGCGCAACTCGCCATTCGAGAGGCCAACGTCCAATCGCAGCAAGCCAACCAGCAGACCGCGCAAGCCATGCTGGAGCAGGCGCAATTGAAGCTCGGCTATACGAAAATCGTTGCACCAGCTGCCGGCATCGTTCTGAAACGATCCGCCGAGGTGGGCGAGCGCATCAACGCCGGACAGCAGTTGCTGATGATCGCTCAAATTGGCGACCTCTGGGTAACGGCTAACTTCAAAGAGACGCAAATGCACAACATCCATCCGGGGCAAGCGGCCCGCCTTCACGTGGATGCTCTGCGGCAGGACTTTGAAGGTTACGTGGAGACGATCGGCGGCAGCACAGGCGCGGTAGCCAGCGTTCTGCCACCAGAAAACGCCACCGGCAATTACGTGAAGGTGGTGCAGCGCATTCCGGTACGCCTGCGCTTCAAGCCCAACCAGAACGGGCTGGATCGTTTGCGCCCCGGCATGTCGGTGGAGCCGGAGATCCGCATCGGGAGTTAACATGACGCCCGCCGGATCGCATCAGGATTGGAAGCCGTCGCACAACCCCTGGGCCGTTGCTCTGACGGTGACCATGGCGACCTTCATGGAAGTGCTGGACTCTTCCATCGCCAACGTTTCGCTCCCCCACATTGCTGGATCGCTCGGCGCCACCTACGACGAGGCCATCTGGGTTCTCACCAGCTATCTGGTGTCGGCCGCCATCATACTTCCCGCCTCGGGATGGCTCTCCACCGTATTCGGGCGCAAACGCTTCTACATGACCTGCGTGGTGCTCTTCACCGTGTCGTCCTTTCTCTGTGGCATCGCGCCGAATCTACCGTTCCTCATCGTCGCGCGGATCTTGCAAGGCGCGGGCGGCGGCGGTCTACAGCCTTCCGAGCAGGCCATCCTGGCCGACACCTTCCCGGTGCAAAAACGTGGTCAGGCTTTCGCTGTCTATGGCATGGCTGTGGTGGCCGCACCCGCCATCGGTCCCACATTGGGCGGCTGGATCACCGACAATCTCAACTGGCACTGGATCTTCTTCATCAACTTGCCCATCGGCCTGTTGTCGCTGTTCTTCACCAGCCGTCTGGTGGAAGATCCACCGTGGCTGAGAGAGCGCAAGGGCGCTGGCATCACGATCGATTACATCGGCCTCGGCTTGCTAGTTACCGGCATTGCCTGCTTCCAGTTCGTGCTGGACAAGGGCCAGGAATCGGACTGGTTCTCCTCACGTCTCATCACAGCGTTGACGTGCATTGGCCTTCCGATGCTCGCCGCATTCTTCCTCTGGGAGTGGTATCACCCTAATCCCATCGTAGACGTGCGTCTGCTGAAGAACCGCAACTTCGGTACGGCCGTGTCGTTCTCATTCGTCCTAGGAATGGTCTTGTTCGGTTCTACCGTCTTGATTCCCGAGTTTCTGCAAAGCAGCCTCGGCTATACTGCCGAACTAGCGGGCTTGGCGCTCTCGCCGGCGGGCTTCGTGCTGATGTTCATGATGTTGGTGGCCGGCCGTCTGGTTGCGACGAAGATCGATCCGCGTCTGCTCATCTGTGTTGGTTTCCTGGGCACTGCTTTCGCGCTACGGCTGATGACCAATATTTATCTCCAGATCGATTTCCGCACCATTGTCTATCTGCGCATGTTCCAGGTAATCTTCATGCCGCTGATCTTCATTCCCATCAGTACGCTGAACTATGTCGGCGTGCCGCGCGAAAAGAACAATCAGGTCTCAGGCATTTCGAGCTTCATGCGCAACATTGGGGGCAGCATCGGGACTTCCGGACTCAGCGTCTTTCTAACGCGCCAAAACCAGACCCACCAAGTGGCCTTCGCGTCGCACACCAGCATGGGCGACACTAATTTCAGACAGTTTTTGAACGGCCTCACAGCGATGTTCGTTTCGCAAGGCTACGACTCTGCCACCGCCGCCAAGAAGGCGCTCGGGATGGCTTACTTCACGGTCCAAAGCCAGGCCAACGCCCTCAGCTTCAAGAACAGCTTCTTCGTAATGTCGGTGATCATTGCCTGCCTCAGCCCGCTGCCGTTCATCATGCGGCGTCCCAAGCCGGGCGAGCAACAGTCCTCCGCCGCGCACTAATTGGGGCTGAACGGCTTTACTTGCCGACCATGTGTTGGACGTCCCGATTGTTCTCGGTACAAATGAATTCGAGAATCTCTTCCTTCGCCAGATCGGCGACGCGCTTCTGAGTCCAAGGTTTGGCGAGAACGCCTGGGTCGTCGACCGTAATTGCGATTTCGATATGGCCGAGATCCGGGCGATGGTAACGCTCGATAATGTGCAGTTTGTCGGAGTGGGGATGAGCTTCGATATCGAGCCAGACTCGCGAGTCGAAGCCAATGCGATCGACCACCAGCGTGTCGCCGTCCCAGCGGCCGATCGAATGGCCATACCAGGCCGGGTTCGGATCGGCCGGGTGTCCGCGGCCATCCAGATAGATCTGATGGAAGCCGGGACTTTCATCATCGGAAATGTAAACCAGGAAATTCCTGCTCTGCACGAACTCCCAGAGCGGGCCGTTGCGCAGCGGGGCAGAGGGCAGACAATGCGCCTGGGGACTGTCCTTCAAGTTGTTCTCGAGGCGCTGCTTTTGGATGTCGATGGCAGCCGGAAGAAACTCGGGCTGGCCGGGATCTACCGTGCGCGGCTGCCACCAAACGCCCGAAAGATCAGGCTTGCCGTCAAAGGTTCGCGGCGTTGGACCGGGGGGCGGGTTGTCCCGCTTGTTGTCCGCAGCGAGCCGCAAGCGGTCTTCACCCAGCGTGTTGAGCTGCGTGGTGTCGGCCAAGTGAATGTCGAGCTTCAGAGCCAGAGATGCTTTGACGACGACGCCTTTCATCGCGAAAGGTTTGAGGCCGGGCGTGGAGGCCGCGACATAATATGTGCCCGGTGGCAGGCCCGTTATTTCGTACTTGCCCTGGGGGGAAGTAATGGCCTTGAAAACGGCCTTGGAATCCGCGTTCTGCACAAGCACAGCGGTGTTGTCGATGGGATCGCCGATGGAATCGAAGAGAGTGCCGTGGATAGCGCCGGTGGCGCCGTTCGTTTGTGCAGTGGCGGCCGCCGCTGCCAGGCCAAGAAGGAACGTGACGTACTTCAACTTATATTTTGCAACAAAGGAGAAGCGCTCAACTGAAGAGAAGAGGGCTGGCTACGCGTGAGAGACGGCAGCCAGCCCGAAGTTATTTTGCTCTAGAAAACATACTTCAGAGCAAATTGGATGATACGCGGGCCGACGGACGTCGTCGTGATTTGGCCGAACGTGCTCGGCGTACTGACCGCGAGAAAAGGATTCGAGAACTGAGCGTGATTGAAGGCGTTGAAAAATTCCGTTCGGAAGATCAACGATTGCCGCTCCGTGATGTGAGTGGTCTTCACCAGGGAGATATCGAAATTGAACTGGCCGGGGCCCAATAAGACGCCGGCTCCCGAATCGCCGAAGAGGGTCGATCCATCCGGAGAAAAGGGCGCCACGGGCGGGGCGCAAAATGCACTTGTGTTCAAGTAGCCTGCGCCACCGCTTCTGCCACCCAGCCTGGACTCGACGCCCCCCGAGGTGGCAATGGAGCCATAGGATGCTCCCGGACACATCTGCGCCCGAGCCGTATCGTAGGTTCCAAGCGCGTACACAGTGCCGCCAGTTTGGTCGGTAACCGTCAGCGGCGTTCCATCCTGGATGGTCGTAACGCCGGATAAGTTCCAGCCGTTCGCCAGAAGACCCAGGGCGCCAGTGTGCTTGCCCAACGGCAGATCGTAGCTATAGTTGACCACGAAGCGCTGCGGATGGCTGAAGCCCACCGGACCATATTGCTGGCCCAATGCTGTCGGGAGATTGCTGTTGGCGCCGGTACCGCTTACAATCGCCCCAATATCGCTGAGGTCTTTGCTGTAAGTATAGGACGCCTGCATCAGGAAGCCATGAGTGAATTGCTTTCTCACGGTCACCTGAAGGCTGTTGTAATTGGAGATGCCATCAAAGGCGGTCACGTCGACGCCAGCCGGGATATAGCCCAGATACGGCGTGCGCAAGGCTGCGTTGGCCTGGGTGTTGGTCGTGATTCCGTTGACGGGATTGGAAGGGCTGGCCAGCAACGGGTTGTTGACGGAATGGTACTGATCCTCCAGGTTGATGGAACTGGATCCTACGAAACCAGCTTCGAGAATCCATGAGGGAGCAAATTCATACTGGAGGTTGAGATTGTACTGGCGAGTCAACGGGGTATGGAGGGCCATGTCGAGAGCGGGCGTATCCAATGCGGAAGTTGCGCCGGTGGCGAAATTGGCATACCGGGATGCAAAGGTGCCCAGCGGAGTGGACGGATACGGATTCTCATTGGTGAAGGCTGCCGCAGCCGGTCCGCTATAATCCAGCGTTACGGCGTAAGGATAACCTTGCTCCAACCCGTGTACAAACGATCCACCGCCGATGCGATCGTAGAACATACCGACGCCACCGCGAACCACCAATTTGCCGTCCTTCATTGGCTGCCACGCAAAACCAAAGCGGGGAGCGAAGTTGTCCAAAGGAGGCCCGGACGTCACCGGCAGACTGCGGTTTGAAACCGTCACTCCGGCCGGAGGCGCTGGATAGTGACTCGTGTAATTGTTAGGCACCACGTAACCTACCAGACCGGGGCCAGACGTTGTGGGGCCAGTTGGAGGAACAGCAACACTGGCCAGTAGAGGCACCGAAATATTTGTGAGGTTTCCGTACTTGTCCGAGTAAGTGCCGTCGTATTCCCAGCGAACGCCCAGGTTGAACGTCAGGCGCGAGTTGACCTTCCAGTCGTCTTGAACGAACGCTGTCTGATTGTCTTCCTGATAATTGTGGATGATTCCATTCGGTCCGCTGCGGACGCAGAACAAGCACTGCAAAATGTTGCCGTTCCCGCCGACTGCCCAGTCCTCGAACGTTCCATAGAACAGAAATCCGCGCTCCAGTCCCTGGAACGAAATGGGCCACTGCGCGTGTTGGAACGAATAGCCGACGCGAATGGTGTGCTTACCGTGTGACCAGGAGATCTGGTCGCCGTATTCGACCTGATCGGTGGGGCTATTGTCAGGATAGAGCGAACCATTGAGGGCGGGACCGTTGAAAATCGTGGTCACGGGCAGTTCTGTTTCGGTCGGAACGATGGTCGCTTGGCCGAGTTGTTGAGGCGTGACCGGCGTGGAGTCGCTCCCATGCGCGCCGTTGCGTTGCCCGGAGGCATGAAGTTCATTTACCAAAGTGTTGCTAAGCAGCGTGGTGAGCTTGATGACCGCGTTGATGTTGGTGTAATTGAGCGCGATGGGAGTACCCGGGGGACTGGTTGCGATCCCAGCGATGCCGGGATTGAAAGGCAGATTCTGCGGGTCCGCAGTCCAGAAATACCTTACCGCCAATGTGTTTTTGGAGTTGATGATGTAGTCGGCATTGGCGATCAGTTGATGTTCCGTGAAAGTGGCGGGATCGGAGTATTCTACTGGCCCGTATTGCCCGGTGGGGTTCCCCGGAATGTAGAACGATCCATTGGGCAGTTTCACGTTTAGCTCCGCCAGGGATACGGGGCTGATATTGGACCCGTCACAAGCCACCCCGGGACCGCCGAAAAAGGTGTTGTACGCGGAGTTACCCGGATGATTGGCCGCGCACAAAGCCGCGCCAAGGTTCGCCGCCGTGCGATCAGTGGGTAGCGGGAACAAAAGAACGCTGCTGGAACCGCCGTTCGCCACGCCATTCTTCTGGCGAGTTTCCTGATAGTCCGCAAAGAAGAAGAGCTTGTCCTTTTTGATCGGTCCGCCGATAGCGCCACCGACCTGGTTTTGATTGAGAACTTGCTGCACTCCGCCGCCGTCGCGATTGTCAAAAAAGCCGTTGGCGTTTAAATCCGTGTTGCGGAAGAACTCCCAGACGCTCCCGTGAAACGCGTTGCTTCCGGACCTTGTTACCACGTTCACGTTCCCACCCGGATGCCCGCCATAGCTGGCATCGTAGGTGGAGGTTTGGATCTTGAATTCCTGGATCGCATCCGGATTGGGGATTCCGATACCGCCGTAAATGCCGCAGTCCTTCGCCGATCCTGTATTGGCTGTGTTCACAATGGAGACACCGTCCATTTGGTAGTTGTTATTGCCGGGATCGGCGCCGTTCACGCTGATGTCCTGGGTCCCCTTGCCGATCGAAGTCGCATTGTTTACGCCGACGTTGGCCCCGGCAGCCATCGTCAGGAGCTGCGTGTAGTTGCGGTTGCTGAGCGGGAGTCCCGTTACTTGCTGCGAGGTGACCGTGGTTCCGAGTGTCGAACTCTGCGTCTGCAGCGTTTCCGCCGCGGCTTCCACCGTGACCTGTTCGTTTTGAGTGCCGACCTCGAGCGTTCTGTTCAGTTGCGGCGTCTCGGTGACGTTCAACTGAACGGCAGCCACTTCGGCGGTCTTAAACCCGGAGGCTGCGAACGAGGCCCTGTAGCTTCCAGGCGGCAGCAGGCCGAACTTGTAGCTGCCATCCGATCCAGTGGTCGTCGTGCGGCTCTGTCCGGTATCGTTATTAGTAATGGTCACGGTTACATTCGGAACGGCCGCACCCGATGGGTCGGTAACCGTCCCCGCCAATGCTGCCGTGCCGGCCGACTGAGCCATTAAATAGGGAACTGCTGTAGTCAACAAAAGACACAACAACGCGCCCACCATAAGCCGCGTACAAGGCGTCTTTGATTCCATGTTCTCTCTCTTCTCCTTTGGTTTTGCACACGCGCACGCAGTTACGCGTCCCGATATCGGGCCGCTAACGTAACACAAAGGTGCGTCTAACCACTCTGAAGCTGCAAGACTATTCGGCAGCCAGTATACGTCAAGCTGTATACAATTGAGCGGCAAAAGAGCGTCAAATTTTTGACGGACCCTTTCGAGATTACGCCCGGACGGTGGCCTCGGGGTGCTTGGCTCGGTTCTAGTGCCACGGAACGCCACTTTGGCCCGCTGACCTTCCTCAGCCCGTGACATTCTGTCACGCCGTTATTCGTAAGATACTGATATCAATGAAGTTGACTATTGGCAACCGAACTGCTTTTTAGAGCGGCATGACATCGGAAAAAAAGTCCTTCTTACTCGGCCAACTACAGGAAGCCATCGACGAAGCGGTCTCCGAATCAGGGCGCGTCGGCGAGATCATCGAGGAGATGAAGCGTTCCGGCTACGACTTGTGTTTGATGCTGGAATCCACGGTGACCATCAGCCCTATCGAAGACCAGCAGCCCGATGTCCAGCCCGAACCCAGCTTGGGGTCCAATGTGCCGGCTTCGAACGGGGAGATCGCGCTGACGGCTGAGGATCTCGAGTTTCTTCAGGAATTGAATATCGCGGCCTAAACGCCGGCGATGGGGTCGCCTCAGCGCCCCCCGCTTTAGCGCCCCGCTTTAGCGTCCTTTGGTCTCAAACACGGCGTATACCGCGCCCGCCACGACAGCGCCCGCAATCGGCGCCAGCCAAAACATCCAGAGTTGTTCCAGCGCCACGAAGATAGCCGGAGCCGTGCTGCGCGCCGGATTCACCGACAGGTTGGTTACCGGAATCCCAATCAAGTGGATCAATGTCAGGCCCAGCCCGATAGCAATCGGCGCGAAACCCGGCAGAGCGCGTTTATCGGTGGCACCCAGAATGATCATCAGGAACATAAACGTGAGCACTACCTCGGCCGATAGGCACGCCGTCAATGCATACCCACCGGAGGAATGAGCACCGTAGCCGTTGGCGGCGAATCCGTTGGCCAGGGTGAAGCCCTCCTTACCACTCGCGATCAAATAGAGAACACCCGATCCCGCAATTCCCCCCAGCACCTGCGCCGCTGCGTAAGCCGGCAATTCCGAGGCTGGAAAGCGCCCCGCTACTACCAGGCCCACGGAAACGGCCGGATTCAGATGGCATCCCGAGATGTGGCCGATCGCATAAGCCATGGTCAAGACAGTGAGTCCAAACGCTAGTGCGACGCCGGCGAATCCAATGCCCAGACCCGGAAAAGCGGCGGCCAGCACGGCGGCCCCGCAGCCACCGAAGACCAGCCAAAATGTTCCAATAAACTCGGCAAAAGATCGTTTTGAAAGAGACATTCCAGGTCCCTCTTTGTGACCACAGATGCTACCATACGGCAAATGAAAAGGCGCGCCTTCCTCGCCACCTCGATTTCTGCCGCGGCCGCGTCGCAAACCGCCTGTCAATATGTGCCCGCGACGGCGGCGGCGTCGAGCGCGGTCGACTTTGAACTGGACGAAGTCAGCCTCGGCGAAATTGCCGCAGGTCTCGAAAAAGGCAAGTGGACCTCGGCACGGCTGGTGCAGCTTTATCTCACGCGAATCGAGGCAATTGATCGCAACGGTCCACAGCTCGGGTCGGTATTGGCGCTCCATCCCGATGCGGCCAACATCGCCAGTCAACTGGACCAGGAACGAAAGGCCGGCCATTTGCGCGGATCGCTGCATGGCGTTCCAATTCTGCTCAAAGACAACATTGAAACCAGCGACCAAACCAGCACCACGGCCGGATCGCTCGCCCTGGCCGATTGGCGCGCTCCACAAGATGCTTTCGTCGCAGCGCGACTGCGAGCCGCGGGCGCAATCATTCTCGGCAAAACCAATCTCAGCGAATGGGCCAATTTCCGTTCCACCCACTCCACGAGCGGCTGGAGCGGCCGCGGTGGGCAAACCAAAAATCCTTACGCGCTGGACCGCAATCCGTCGGGCTCCAGCTCCGGATCGGGCGCTGCTGCCGCGAGTAGTCTGTGCGCCGCCGCTATTGGCAGCGAGACCGATGGATCGGTCACCAGCCCTTCGTCTATCAATGGCCTGGTTGGCATCAAGCCTACCGTAGGACTCCTGAGCCGCTCCGGCATCATCCCCATATCGGCCAGCCAGGACACTGCGGGCCCCATGGCGCGCACCGTTCGCGACGTCGCTATTTTGCTGAGCGTCATGGCGGGTGTCGACCCCCAGGACCCAGCCACGGCCGCAGCCCAAGGCAAAACTCCGGCCGACTATACGCGCTTTCTCGATCCCAACGGCTTACACGGTGCGCGGCTCGGCATCGCGCGCAAATTCTTCGAGAGCAATGCGCCGCTCAACGCGTTCTTGAACGGCTGCGTCGACGCGCTGAAGAAAGCGGGCGTTGAAGTGATCGATCCCGCCGATCTGGCCACGCACGGCCAGATGGACGCGCCGGAGCTAGAGGTCCTGCTCTACGAGTTCAAGGATGGAATCAATCGCTACCTCACACGGCTTCCTGCCGCCAGTCCCGCGCGCGCGCTGAAGGATCTGATTGCCTTTAACGAACAGAATCGGGACCGCGAGATGCCCTTCTTTGCTCAGGAGCTTTTCATTCAAGCCGAAGCCAAAGGTCCGCTGACCGATCCGGCGTACGTCAAAGCTCGCGCCGATTGCGTGCGCCTCTCGCGCCAGGATGGCATCGACGCTCTGCTCGCCAAATACAAGCTGGATGCGATCGTGACGCTCACCTCCGGCCCCGCCTGGTTCACCGACCACATCAATGGCGATCGCGACACCGGCGGATGCACGACGCCCGCGGCCGTCGCCGGATATCCGCACATCACCGTGCCAGCGGGATTTTATAGTGGGCTGCCGATCGGACTGTCGTTTTTCGGCGCGGCCTGGAGCGAGCCGACGCTCATTAAGCTGGCGTTCGCGTGGGAGCAACAGATGAACGCGCGGCGGAAACCAGCGTTTGCCGCAAGTGCCATTGGGTAATGTTTTCTCACGCCGCAGGATCGACTGCGGCGAGGCCTTCCCCTTCGGCGAACTCGACCAACCGCCGGTCGGAACATACAAAAATTGGTGGCTCAGCACCTGACGATGACTTCAGCACGAGACAGCCAGCCAATTGGACAGCGTCATAAGCTCGAAGCGGATGACGCTCCAGCAATGTCAGCGCGATATCCACCAATGGCTCATTCACAGGCTGCCGGACAAACCTCGTCTCCATGTGCTGATCGAACCGAGCAAGGATCTGCCCGGCAACTCGTGCATCAAGGTCACCTTCGCGCTGGCGTCGGCGTATCGCAGAATGAAGCTCCACCCTGGCAAGATCCAAAACGGCAAAGCGATGATCGCTGGACCTGGTGGCGAGGCCAAGTAACCTTTGCGTTCCAGGCTCCTGAACGTACAACTTCACAAGAGCACTCGTGTCGAGATAGTAAAGAGCCAACCGCTAGCGTCTTTCGCGCAACACGGTTTCCGAAAGAGATTCGCCTCGAATGCTCACCGGCTCAAAATCACGAATAGAGTTCTCCCTATCGCCAAGCATCGTTTTCACCTCGGGAAGAATTCGATTCAGCCGGATAGCCGTAGTCGGAAATTGCGGAGCCTTGGGGTTTTGAACTCTGCTGGTGAGCACAAGACGGCGGTCAATCGAACTCCGAAGCACGGTCTGCCTCATAGGCTCCGACGCCGCCCATTCCAACTTTGCCTCGGGAAGAGCAGTGTCGCGGAACCACTTTAGCGCCACGAAATTATACCCAGGTCGGGATTCCACGGCATCCAAAACCCGAACCAAGTCGACGACAGGATCGGATTCCACATGCGCTTCGAAGGTTGCAGGTGCATCTGTCTGTGCAGGTTTAGACGGAGATAGCGTATCCGGCTCGAAGGAGATGCGAATCTCACCGCTCTTGGGCGACCAATTGTCAGCGGAAGCATTTCTCTTCTTTTTTCGCGGCTTAACGCCACTGTCGTATAGCGATATTCGAGCTCGATAACCTGGGGGAAAAAGGCTCTTTTGAATAGCGTCTAGGGATTTGTACGCAGGAGAACGCAACAAAGCAAAGTCCCGCTCGAGACAAGCTTCCAATTCTTCAATCTTCATCCAACACCTCTATATTTAGTCTAAGAGTCCCCTACGGAACCCATTTATAGATACTATAAGAGACAAGCCCTTGTCAAGCAAATTCGTTAGTTCGCCAGTTCCGCGCACATCCCCGGCACGCTCCGCGCCATGAAGCCCAGGCTGTCGTCCATGTTGAGCCCGGACAAACTCAGACGTTTTTCCGCACCAGCCGCGCCGCCCCCGCAAGCCGTCTTGGCGCGCGACCGCAGTTCGGCGATTGAATCGCGCCACTTCATCAGATCCGCTTTCTTCGCCACCGGCCCGTGTCCCGGAATCACGATGTCGAAGTCGAGCTGCAACACACGATCGAGCGTCTTGTCCCAATCCCGATGCACCGAAGGGGCGTTTTCGGCCACGATGCTGCCTTTAGCGCTGTAGTCGATGAACGGCGCGCTGCCATTCACGAACAGGTCGCCGGTGTGCAGCACGCGTTCGGTCGGAAACAGGATCACCGCGTCGCCGTTGGTGTGCCCGCGTCCCAGATGATGCGCGCTCACTTCCTTGCCGCCGATGAAGACCTGCGCTTCGTCGGCGAACGTGATCTGCGGTAGTCCGGGCTGCTTGCCCGCCACCATGTTGGCGCGCGCGTTCTTGTGGATCACGATCTCGGCCGGCGTATTCTTCAGCATGAAGGCGTTGCCGCCGGTATGGTCGCCGTGCTGGTGCGCGTTCAAGATGTATTTGATCGGCTTGTCGCTGACGGCCTTCACCTTGGCCAGGATCTCCGGCCCGTCCTGCTCGAACTTGTCGTCGACCAGCAGAAGGCCTTCTTCGGTGGGCATCACGGCCACGTTTCCGCTGGCCGCATTCATGATCACCCACAGATGGTCGGTCACCTTCTGCACATTGAGCGGCTGCTTGGGAGGTTGTTGCGCCTGAAGCCAAATAAAACTCAGTCCGGACGCGGCCAGTACGATTCCGCCCAAGCGAACTAACCAGGGTCTTTGGATGGACATATTTGAAACAGTATAGCTCTTTGACTTGAGGGCTTGCGTCAAGGAATAGCTTGCTTGCATCCCATAGGCTATGCCCTATCAACCTGACTAATTATTATAGGCTATAATCTATCTGAATGGCCATATACCATAGGCCACAACCTATGAACAGACAAAGACTTGCCGCTCATTCCCGCTCGCAACTCCATGAACGCTTTAGGAAGCTCGGCCCAGCCCGGCTCTACGCTCCGCCTATCCGGGGCTGGATTAGGGCCATCCGTACGGCCCTCGGCATGTCCACAGCGCAGCTGGCCGAGCGTCTGAAGATCAAGCAACCCTCGTTGGTTACGCTCGAACAATCCGAAGCCAAGGGCACCATCGAACTGGCGACGTTACGGCGGGTGGCCGAAGCGCTCGACTGCGCTTTGGTTTACGTGCTTGTGCCTAATAAACCTCTGGAGAAGATGGTCCGCGACCGCGCCCGCGCATTCATCCGCAAACGCCGGCAACACGTGGAGCACACGATGCTGCTGGAAGACCAGAAAGTAACGGCGAGGAATGCCGAGGCGCTGCTCGACGAGGTCATTCGCGAAACCAACCCGCGCTTGTTCTGGGATTAATCTCGTGAGCGATCTATTCGATCAGCCGGAAAATGCCACGCCGCTCATGCCGGACGAGATACGCGATCTGATTCCGGCGCACATCGCCTATCGGAGCGAGCTGAATGAAGCCGAGCAGGAAAACATAGCGCGCGCGCAGGACTGGGCGCTGGGCCGCAAGCGCGATCCGCTGACCGAGAAGTTCATCCAGGAACTGCACCGGCGGATGTTCAGCGAGGTATGGAGATGGGCCGGAAAATTCCGCAAGAGCGAGCGCAATCTCGGAATACCGTTCTATGAGATTCCGCTGGCCCTGCGCCAGTTGCTCGACGACACGCGCGCATGGATCGAATACAGCAGCTATGCGCCCGATGAGATCGCAGTGCGCTTCCATCGCCGGCTGGTGCAGATTCATCCTTTCCCGAACGGCAACGGCCGCCATGCCCGGCTCGCCGCGGATCTCCTGGTCATGAGGCTGGGGCGCGAACGGTTTTCATGGGGCATAGAAAGTCTCCGCAATGCCGGCGCCATGCGGCACCGCTACATTGCGGCCCTGAAGACCGCCGACAATTTCGACCTCGGACCGTTGCTCGGGTTCGCGCGCTCATAGACTCATTGGATCTTCTGTTGACCGATCTGGGAATGACCGATCTGGAGTCGCTCTATTCCAGCCTTTTTCATTCACTTCCACTGCGGCCGTGTCGTCGCATCGGCCCCGGTTCCATAGAATCGCAGGCAGAAAGGAAGTGCTTCGTGAACAAAAAACCTGCTGAAACACCGGCTAGCGCTTCGATCGCCAAGCCCGAGCCGCAGCCATCCATCGTGCAGCCAATAATCGACGAGCTGAAGGGAACAACTCAGCTACCTAAGGACGACGAAGCCGCGCCACCGCGTGGTCCGTTGCATCCGCCTCAGCCGGCCGAACTCGACCAGGATGCCGGTGGCGGCTACAACCCGGACGGTACCTACCCACAGACCTAAGCGCCCCGTTAAACCTGACGGCCCCGTCCCACGCGGCATGCGGCTCTTCCCACTCTTTGAAAATCTGGACGATAATAGGAACAAGCAAGCAGATAGTGCCTGCAGCGTAGCAACAAGGATGGTTCCCATGCAGAAGTTGGCCGCAATCGCGGTTGCAGCGGCGTGTTCCTGTTTGATGTTTGGTCAGGAACCCGCGCCCGTCCGTCCCAGGGCCGGCAAGGTCCAGATTTTCAAAGAGGCTGACCTCAAAGTCGGAATGAAAGGCTACGCCTGGACCGTGCTTCAAGGTTCGGAGCCGGAAGCGCTTCCGGTGGAAATCCTAGGCATTTACAAAAACCAATGGGGACCCAAGCAGGATGTGATTCTCGCCAAACTGGGTGGCAAGGGCCAGCGCACCAACGTCGCCGCTGGAATGAGCGGCAGCCCCGTATACATCGACGGCAAGCTGGTGGGCGCAATCGCGCTGCGGTTCAGCACTTTCTCGCCGGATGCATTATGCGGCATTACGCCCATTGAGCTGATGCTGGAAGTGAATGAATTCGACGATTCGCGTCCCTCCAACGCGCGCGTACCGGGCAAAAACGCAGCCCGCAACGCGGCTTTCGTCGACCCGCAATCGTCGCAAGGTTCTACCGTTGGCTCGAACCCATTCCCGGTCGCCGATATGGTTCCCATCGAGACTCCGCTGAATTTCGCGGGGTTTGCTGAAAACGTCCTACCCACATTTGCACCAGAGTTTCAGCAGATGGGGATGACCGTGTCCGGTGGTGGCGGCGCCAGTACGATGATGAGCTCGAAGCCCGCTCCAGGCTGGCAGCAATCGTTGCAGCCGGGCGATGCGGTGAGCGGCGTTCTGGTCACCGGCGACATGAGCATCAGCGCCATGTGTACCGTCACCTATAACGATCTCAAACATGTGCTGTTTTGCGGTCATTCCTTCTTCAACCTCGGTCCGGTGGACATGCCCATGGCCAAGGCCGATGTGATCACTACGCTCGCTTCGCAATACCAGCCCACTAAGTTCGGGAATGCGACGGAGATCGTCGGCGCGTTGAGGCAGGACCGGCACAGCGGCGTTCTGGGCGACTTGGGCGACACCGCTGAAATGGTTCCCGTTACGCTCCACGTCCGCTCGTTCGGCGACAACAACACCGTGCGTAAGGAAAAAGATTTGCACTTCAGCGTCTTCGTCCAGCAAAAGTGGACGCCTTATTTGATGATGATGACGCTCTTCAATTCCATTTCCAGCCTGAACGAATTCGCCGAAGAGACCACCTACCGGTTGAGCGGAAAAGTGGCGCTGGACGGACAGCCCGGCGTTTCGCTCTCCACCATGCTGGCGGCGAACGAGGGTCCCGCGCCGGTTCCCAACCAACTGGCGGGATGGTGGGGCGACAAGTTTAATCGCCTGTTCCTGAATCCGGTGCAGATTCCGAAACTCAAGTCCGTGGATGCGACGGTGGACATTTTGCCGGACCGCCGCGAAGCGATGATCGAGAACGCCTGGGTCCCGGCGAGCGAAGTGGAAGCGGGCACCGAAGTCCCGGTGAAAGTGTTCGTACGGCCCTACCGGGGCGACCGCATTGAGAAAGACTTCACGCTCAAGATTCCAGCCGGTTTACCCAAAGGCGAGCATCGCGTGCTATTCAGCGACGCCGACACGCTGAACCGTATGCAAAGCAGTGCGACCATGTCCGAGCCTTTCATCGACATCCGGCAGACGGTTTCGCTGATGAACCAGGAACGCAGCAACAATAAGCTCTACATTTCGCTCATCGAACCTCGGCCAACGGTGTTCTATGAAGACAAGACGCTGCCCAGCCTTCCGGCCTCCATCATGAACGTGATGCAGACCGATCGCACCGCCAGCCGCCATCTGCAGTCGTCTGCGGAGAGCGCGATGGAGCAAGGCAGTATTCCATTCGACATGCTGATCGACGGCAGCTACTCGCTCAGAATCACCGTAAAGTAATACCCATCACTCTTAAGACTGCACCAATGAAAACAATTCGATTCCTCCTGGTGGCACTCAGCGCCCTAGCCACCGGCTTTGCCGTGGACACCCACTTTTGGCAGCACGGCGACCGCGCCGATTTTGAAAGCGGAACGCTCAAGAATCTCTCCCTGCGCGCGGACGGCCGCGTCTTTCTGGCTCCTCAATTCACCGAGATCTTCGATTCCTCCACGCCCTATCTCTGGACCTTGGCCGCCGACTCCAAAGGCAATCTGTACACGGCGGGCGGGGGTACTGGCAGCGGATCGGCCAAAGTTTTCGTGATCGATCGCGCCGGAAAGAGCCGTCCATTCGCCGAGTTGGACGGTCTCGAGATCCACGCCATTGTGCTCGATTCCAAGGACGAGGTTTACGCCGCAACCGATCCCGACGGCAAGATTTTCAAAATCGGCTCCGACGGCAAGCCGAAGCTGTTCTACGATCCGCACCAGAAATATATCTGGGCCATGGCGTTCAACAGCAAGGGCGATCTGTTCGTCGCAACCGGGGATCAAGGCGAGATTCATCGTGTGACACCGGCCGGCGCCGGCTCGGTGTTTTTCAAGACAGAGGAGACTCATGCGCGCTCGCTGGCCATCGATGCGCAAGACAACCTGATTGTGGGGACCGAGCCGAGCGGTTTGATTCTGCGGATTTCCCCCGCCGGCCAAGGCTTTGTGTTGTATCAATCTCCGAAGCGCGAGATCACGGCCGTTGCGGTCACGCAGGATGGCGCCATTTACGCCTCGGGCGTCGGTAACAAGACGGCTGTAGTGCAGGCCGCGCCGCCGCCCGGCCCCCCTCCTTCGCTCGCGATTCCCGGCGGACCGGGTGTGGGCAACGCGCGAATCACGCCGGTAACGGGCGGCCCAGGGCCATCCATCGCGGGAGGCTCGGAAGTATACCGGATCAATCCCGACGGATCGCCCCGCAAGGTCTGGTCGAACCCGCAGGATATCGTGTATGCCATTGGATTTGACGCCGGCGGATTACCGCTGGTGGGAACCGGCAATCGTGGCAAGATCTATCGCCTGGATTCGGACACCGTGAGCACGCTGCTGCTGGATGCTTCGCCCACGCAGGTGACGGGCTTTGGCCGTGGACCCAAGGGCGAGCTCTATGCGGTTACTGGAAACATCGGCAAAGTATTTCGTCTGGGGCCTGGCTTTGAGAAGACAGGATCGTTTGAAAGTCCCGTGCTGGACGCTGGAGCCTTCGCCTATTGGGGCCGGATCAGTTATCGCGGCTTGGGGAAAATCACGGTCTACACACGCAGCGGAAACCGGAGCCATCCGGAAAGCAACTGGAGTCCGTGGGCGACGCTTGAAACCGAAACCAGCGCCGCGGCGTGCGATTCCTGCGGAGCTGGCCGGACCGCTTCACCCCCGGCTCGATTCCTGCAATATAAAATCGACTTGACCCCGGCCACCGGCCAGCCCGAGCCCGAGGTCTCTTACGTGGAGGTGGCTTATCTTCCCAAGAACGTGGCGCCTGAGATGGTAGCCATCGACATTACGCCGGTGAATTATCGTTTCCCCACACAGTCGCTGTCCATCACTCCGTCCACGTCCATTACGCTTCCTCCCATCGGCCAAAAGAGCAGCCCCGCCGCGTCCATTGAGAATGTTTCTCAAACACTGAACTATGCCAAGGGCTTCCAAGGCGCTCGCTGGCTGGCATCCGATGAGAACGGTGACACGCTGGTTTATCGCGTGGAGATCCGCGGCGTGAAGGAGTCCGGGTGGAAGCTTCTCAAAGACAACGTGCCGGAAAAGTATTTAAGCTGGGACACTGGCGCATTTCCGGACGGCGAATATGTGTTGCGGGTGACGGCCTCGGATTCGCCCAGCAACCCGCCCGATCAGGCGCTCAGTGCGTCGCTGGTCAGCGATCCGTTCTTGATCGACAACACGCCTCCGCAGATCGCGAAGCTGACCGCCGGTGCTGGGGCGGGGAACAAACTCGAGGTCCGCTGGAGCGCTCGCGACGCGCTCAGCAGCATCGATCACGCCGAATATTCGGTGAATGGCGGCGACTGGGTGCGGATCGATCCCGTCAGCCGGCTCTCGGATTCACCCGACGAAGAATACCGCGCTCTGATCGATCATCCAGCGTCCGGCGAACAGGTGATCGCCGTCCGCGTGAGCGACGAGTTCGACAATCAAGCCGTCGAAAAAGTAGTCGTCAAATAGCCTCACTAAACCGCGCGCCAGCAGCACACCCGGAGACGACCGGAAGGCGTGCACTGGAGAACATCGACTCGAAGAACACCGGACGGGTGGCGCGTAGCAAGCGGTCTTGCTAGGTATACATACTCGGATACGCCGTCTTCATCCCCTGCGCGCGTTCCCGAGCCGTCTCTATCTGCACCAGCTCGCCCTTCCCCATTCCCGGACACCACGCCGCCGTTTTTTTCCAGTCGCGCTTGCTATCCACCAGCTCCGGCCAGAACGGAAACATTCGGCACTGTACGGGCTTCACCGCATGAATCGAACAGCCGCCATCGCGCAGAAAATGGCACTGCTGCTGGCGTGGGACGCGCAGCCGAAGCAGATGCTTGGTGCGATACACGTAGCGCCGCTCAAACTCGCGCGCCGTCATGCCGACATGCTCCGCGATGCGATTGAGATCCTCCACGGTCAGGTAAACGAAGCCTTGTTGCTCGCAGCAGTTAGTACAGCCGGGCTGGCATTCGAACTGCAAGGCCTTCATAGTAGCGTTGACAATATAATAAGCCCTTTTGCGCTGTAATATTAAGCATGCGACTGATCCTGCTCTTTCCACTCCTCGCGATAATCGCCCTGGCGCAGCAGGGCCCAACCCAGTCCGGCACACCAAAGACTGGCCCAGGATTTACCACCGCCAACATGGACATGACCGCCAACCCCTGCGCCGATTTTTATCAGTACGCCTGCGGCGGCTGGATGGCCGATAATCCGGTTCCAGCCGACCAGTCCCGGTGGGGCACTTTCGAGCAACTGGCGGATCGTAATCGGACGATACTGCGTGGAATCCTGGAGAAAGCCTCCGTTGACGATCCCAAGCGTTCGGCGGTGGAGCAAAAGATCGGCGACTTTTATGCTACCTGCATGGACGAACCTGCCATCGACAAGCTGGGAATCCACCCGCTGGACCCTGAGCTGAAGCGCATTGATGCGATCAAGTCGAAAGACCAGATCATCGATGAATTGGTCCGTCTGCACCTGGCCGGCGTCGGAGTTTTGTTCAACTTCTCTTCTAGCCCGGATTTCAAAAACTCGATGCAAATGATCGCCGATGCGGACCAAGGCGGCCTCGGTCTTCCGGATCGGGACTACTACCTGAAACAGGACCCTAAGTCGGTGACGTTGCGCGAGCAGTACGTAGCGCACGTGCAAAAGATGTTAGAGCTGGCGGGTGAATCGACCGCCCAGGCCGCCCCGGACGCGCAGGCTGTGTTGCATATCGAAACCGGCTTAGCCCAAGGATCGCTCGACCGCGTGTCGCGGCGCGATCCCAACAAGACGTATCACAAAATGTCCGTCAAAGAATTGGAAGGCTTGTCCCCTGGGATCGATTGGCCGAAGTTCTTCGCTGGAATGGGGACGCCCGCCTTCACCGATCTGAATGTCTCGGTCCCGGACTTTTTCAAGGACCTGAACACGGTTCTGACGAGCGCCAGCGTGGCCGATCTGAAAACTTATCTTCGCTGGCATCTGCTCCACTCCGAAGCGCCGTTATTGGCGAAGCCGTTCCTGGATGAAAACTTTCATTACTACGGCCAGATCCTGACCGGCGCCAAGGAACTGGAGCCCCGCTGGAAGCGTTGCGTGAGAGCCACCGACGAAGACCTGGGCTTCGCGCTGGGACAGAAATATGTCGAGCAGAATTTTCCGCCGGCCGCCAAGGCGCGGGTGCTGGGCATGATTCAAGAGATCGAGACCATGCTGGGCCAAGACATTCAATCGCTCGACTGGATGACAGCCGCCACGAAACAGGAAGCTCTGGTCAAGCTGCGCGCCGTGACCAACAAAATCGGCTATCCCGACAAATGGCGCGACTATTCCAGCGTCAAGATCGTGCGGGGACAGGCAGTGGGAAATGACGAACGCGCCACCGAGTTTGAAGTCCGGCGCGACATAAACAAGATCGGCACGCCGGTGGATCGCGGTGAGTGGAACATGACTCCGCCAACGGTGAACGCCTACTACAGTCCGCTGCAAAACAACATCAACTTTCCCGCGGGCATTTTACAACCGCCCTTTTTCGATAACCGGATGGATGCGGCAGTGAACTACGGCGGCATCGGTGCCGTGATGGGACATGAGCTGACCCATGGGTTCGACGATCAGGGCCGACAATTCGACGCCGAGGGGAACCTGCACAATTGGTGGACGCCCGAGGACGCCGCCGAATTCGAGAAGCGCGCGCAATGTTTTATCGACGAGTACTCGGCGTTTACTCCGGTGGACGACGTGCATCTGAACGGCAAGCTCACGTTGGGCGAAAACACGGCCGACAATGGCGGCGTGCATCTGGCGTTCATGGCTCTGATGAAGTCGCTGGAGAATAAGCCGCAACCGCCGAAGATCGACGGATTCACGCCCCAGCAGCGCTTTTTCCTGGGCTATAGCCAGCTCTGGTGTCAGAACGTGCGTCCCGAAGCGGCCCGGATGCGCGCTCAGACCGATCCTCACTCCGACGGCCGCGATCGCGTGAACGGCGTGGTGGGAAACATGCCGGAGTTTCGTGAAGCTTTCGCGTGTCATGCCGGGCAGCCGATGGTCCACGCACCGGCCTGCCGCGTTTGGTGACATATGAGACTGATCTTGCTCTTCCCCATCTTCGCGTTGAGCGCCTGGGCGCAATCCGGCTCTGGGTTTAGCACCGCCAACATGGACATGACGGCTAATCCCTGCGTCGATTTCTATCGATACGCCTGCGGCACATGGATGGCCGACAATCCGATTCCCGCGGATCAACCTTCGTGGAACACGTTCAACGTGCTGGGGGATCGCAATCGCGACGCCCTGCGCGGAATCTTGGACAAGGCCTCGGTCAACGATCCCAAGCGCTCAGCGGTGGAACAAAAGATCGGCGACTTTTATGGTTCCTGCATGGACGAACCCGCCATCAACAAGCTGGGGCTTACACCGCTGGAACCAGAGTTGAAGCGCATCGATGCGATTGCATCCAAGGGAGACGTATTGGCCGCGCTGATCCGTCTTCACCGCATCGGCGTGGGAGCGTTTTTCGCATTCTCCTCCGAACCCGACGCTAAAAATTCGATGCAGATGATCGCCGGCGCGGACCAGGGCGGCCTGGGCCTGCCGGATCGCGATTATTACCTCCGAACGGATCCGAAATCGGTCAAATTGCGCCAGGACTACGTAACCCACGTTCAAAAGATGCTGGTGCTGGCGGGTGAATCGCCCGCCAAGGCCGCGGCCGGCGCGCAGACCGTGATGCGCATGGAGACCGATCTGGCCAAAGCCTCGCTCGACGTTGTGTCGCGTCGCGATCCCCAACAGGTTTATCACAAGATGTCTGTTCAGGCGCTGGTAGCGTTGGCTCCGAGCATTGAGTGGCGGAAATACTTTACCGGCGTCGGCGCTCCCTCTTTCAGCGATCTCGACGTCTCGGTGCCGAACTTTTTCAAAGGCTTGAACACGGTTTTCACGCAAAGTACAGTGGCCGATCTGAAGACCTATCTTCGCTGGCAATTGGTTCATTCCGAAGCGCGGTTGCTATCGAAGCCGTTTGTCGACGAGAACTTTCACTTCTACGGTACGTCGCTCGCTGGCGTTCCCCAGCTGCGAGCCCGCTGGAAGCGCTGCGTGGATGCCACGGATGCCAATTTGGGGTTTGCGCTGGGTCAGAAATACGTGGAGCAGGAATTCCCTCCGGATGCCAAGGCGCGGGTGCTGGGCATGGTCCAGGAGATCGAAAAGATGCTGGGCGAAGATATTCAATCGCTGGATTGGATGACGCCCGCCACCAAGCAGCAGGCACTGATCAAACTGCGCGCGGTGAACGGGAAGATCGGCTATCCGGACAAGTGGCGCGATTATTCCACGGTCCGAATTGTGCGGGGAGACTACCTCGGCGATGACCAGCGCGCCACCGAATTCGAAGTCGAACGCCAACTGCGGAAGATCGGCACGCCGGTGGATCGCAGCGAATGGGGCATGACTCCCCCCACGGTAAATGCCTATTACGACCCGCAGCACAACGACATCAATTTCCCGGCCGGCATCCTGCAGCCGCCATTCTTCAACAACCGCATGGATGCGGCGGTGAACTACGGCGCCATCGGTTCCATCATGGGGCATGAGCTCACGCACGGGTTCGACGATGAAGGCCGTCAATTCGACGCCGATGGCAATTTGCGGGACTGGTGGACGGCGGAAGACGCTAAGGAATTTGAAAAACGCGCGGATTGTTTCATCAAAGAATATTCGGCGTTTACTCCCGTGGATGACGTGCATTTGAACGGCAAGCTGACGCTGGGCGAAAACACGGCCGATAACGGCGGCGTGCGCCTGGCATTTATGGCCCTGATGAAATCGATGGAGGGCAAGCCGCAGCCGCCGAAAATCGACGGATTCACTCCGCAGCAGCGCTTTTTCCTTGCTTGGGGTCAAGCCTGGTGCGAGAACGTGCGGCCCGAAATGTCGCGGATGCTGGCGCAGACCGATGGTCATTCCCCGAGCCGCGATCGCGTGAATGGCGTGTTGGGAAACATGCCGGAGTTTCGCCAAGCCTTCGCTTGCCGCGTGGGGCAGCCGATGGTTCACGCACCCGCCTGCCGGGTTTGGTGATGCCGCGCGCTGTCACATCCCATTAACACGCCGGCAGCTGGGAGCAGGCGGTAATAATTCCTGCTCACCTCGCGCACACACCCGTAAAAGGCTTTTAAATCCGCTGAAATAGCATCTGGCAATCGCCGTGCATATTGAGGCGGCGTATGAGAAGTCCACTTCACTTCGCAGATTGCATTCGCGTCTCATTGTTATTAAACATCATTTACTGAACCACAGACGAGCATCCAGCTCGAGGAGGATAATTATGAGCAACACAGCGGTGTTTGGAGTGTATCGAGATTCAGTCGGCCTCAGTGGCGGGCTGGAGGCATTTCGGACTGCGGGCTTTCGGAACACCGATATCTCGGTGCTGCTACCGGAGAATGCGGGCACCAAGGACTTCGTTCATCAGAAGGACACCAAGGCGCCCGAAGGGGCCACGGCTGGCGCGACCACGGGAGCAATAGTCGGTGGCATCGTAGGCTGGCTGGCGGGTATCGGCGCTTTAGCGATCCCGGGTATTGGGCCGCTGATCGCTGCCGGTCCAATCGTCGCGTTGCTGGCGGGCGCAGGTGCGGTTGGCGCGGCTGGCGGCATCGTTGGCACACTAGTGGGACTCGGGATTCCCGAATACGAGGCCAAGCGTTTCGAAGGCCGCGTGAAGTCTGGTGGCACGCTGGTTTCCATTCACTGCGATAATTCCGAGTGGGTGAAGCGGGCCAAAAAGATTTTGGAAGACACCGGCGCGGAGGACATCGCATCGAGTAGTGAAGCCAAGGCGGATTACGCAGTCAGCGAGCGGCCGGGTACGCGGATATAACTCGCATATAACGCGTACAGAGATCGGCCACAACAAGGGGACGCACTCCCTAATGGGGGCGCGTCCCTATTTCTCCAGTAAAATGGTACCGTGACCCGGCGCTTCTTCCTTGCCGCAGCTTCTGTTTCTGCCTTCGCACAAGACATCCTGACGCTGGCCCCGCCGAAACCAACCGCAAAAATACCGTATGGAAAGGCGACCCAGCAGTTCGGGTTTCTTTATCTTCCTCACGGGACCGGCCCGCATCCCGCAGTGCTTTTCATTCATGGTGGATTCTGGAGAAACAACTACAGCTTGGACCACGCAGGTCATCTGTGTGCTGCGTTGGCCCGCGCCGGGGCAGCCGTGTGGAGTCTGGAGTATCGCAGGCTGGGCGATCCCGGTGGAGATTGGGCGGGCATGTCGGACGATATCGTTCGCGGTGCTCAGCACCTGGTGCCCGTAGCGAACCGCTACAGCTTGGATTTGAAACGCGTGATCGCGGCGGGCCATTCGGCTGGAGGCCAGTTGGCGCTGTGGCTGGCTGCGCAGATGGCTGTTGACTTGCGCGGTGTGGTTCCCTTGGCGGCCATTTCAGATTTGCGGCGCGCTTACGCGTTACAGATGGACGGAGGCGTGGTCGGTCAGCTTATGGGTGGTTCGCCGGATCGGGTGCCCCAGCACTATGCGGCGGCTTCTCCCATGGAGCTGTTGCCCATTTCCGCGCCGCAGCGCGTGGTACATGGGACAGCGGACAACATCGTGCCATTCGACATGAGCCAGCGCTTCGCCAAAGCTTCCAAGAATGCGAAGCTCATTTCGCTGCCGGGCGCGGGGCATTTCGATCTGATCGATCCGCGCGCGAAGGCCTGGGCTACTGTCCAGAAGAACATTCTCGACTGGGACTTCTGACCTCCGAAACATTTCTGCTCTGATTTGTTCTAAAATAAAAGAACGTGCCTTTGCTTCGCCGTTGGGTCGCCTTGCTGGTATTGTTCTCCGGCAGCCTGTTGGTAGCGTCCTTCGAGTACTTTACGCCGCAACATCAGTTGTTGGGAATCGGCGTGGGCCGGTCCGAAATGACGGCCGAGCTTTTGGCCGCCCGGACGGACCGCATGATTCAGTCGCAAACCTTCACTATCATGCGGGAGCCTCAGGCCGTAGCAGGCGCGGAAAGAATCACGGGCGCGCGCCTCACTCCGATTTTCCGCCGCGCGGCGGATGAGAGCGGCTGGCCCGTTTCACTGATCTCGGCGGTTGCGTATCTGGAAAGCTGGGGCGACGCGCAGGCTGCTAGTCCCGCGGGTCCCAAAGGCATCATGCAATTCTCCGAGGCAACGGCCCGCGCTGCCGGACTGCGCATCGTCCGCATCACGCGATTTCAAGTCACCACCTCGCACGAGTTGGTGCGCCGAAAACGCGGGCGATCCGTTTATCGGACCGTTCATCACAAAATGCCGTACACCGTGACCGTCCGCGACGATCGGCTAAATCCGGAACGCGCCGCGCCCGCCGCCGCGCGCTATCTGGCCCGGATGGAAACCAAGTTCGGCAGCCGCGATTGGGCCATCTTCGCGTATCATTGCGGCGAAGGCTGCGTTTCGGATCTGCTTCCACTCACTGAAGCCGCCGTGCATCATAAGCAGCCCACCGTAGCGGAGATGTTCTTCGCCGCCAACCCCGCGCATCACGGCGAACTCTACGAAGCGTTGCAACGCGAAATGCAGCGCGATTATTCACCCACTTACTGGTTCCGCATCAAACGCGCCGAGCAGTTGCTGGCGTTATACCAAGAGGACCCGGCGGCATTCCGCGAACTCGCCGAAGAATACCAGAACCCGATCCATCCTCAGCGCCGCGCAGCGGATCGTTTGATGATCTGGCTGAAATCGCACGATATCTTCTACCGATCCCCGGATGACTTACGCCTCGCCACCGGCAGAGGGCTGGCAAGAGTGTTCGACGATCCCAAATTCTTCGGATTCTCGCTGCCGGAGATGGCCGAGGGTCCCAATCGAGACCTTTACTTGCAGGACTCTCCGGCTGCCATTGGAACCTTGCTCTACGTGGCGTTTGAGACGCGGCGGCTGTTCGAGGAGTTGAGGCCGAAGGGTGAGCGTTTTGTGCCGTTGCAGGTGGCGGAACTGGTGGGCACAACAGACCGTCCGTCCGAAGCCGGCACGCTGCTGGTGGATCCCGAATTCCCGGAACATTCCACCGGTCAAGTGTTCGATATCGATCGGTCGAATCTGCCGCGCGGCGAGCGCGAGTGCCTGAACTTCACTTTGGACGATATGGGCTGGGATGGCTATCTGGGCTTCATTCAGGTAACCAGTGACACGGTCCACATTGGATGCTCCCCATCGTCGCGGGAATTCTTCGCGGCCGTATTCGACGAAGCCGCGGCAACGGAACCGCGACGGTAAGGGAGCCGGAGCGCTTTACAGGTCGCCGTCGTCGGAGGACGCGGCGTGGCTGCCCCACGTCAGTGCGGATCCCTGGACCGTGGAATCGCCCCAGATGATGGCGTTGGATTGCACAGTGGAATCGCCCCAGATGATCGCGAAGCCCTGCAGCGTGGAATCACCCCAGATGATCGCGTCACCCCAGATGATGGCATCGCCCCAAATGATGGCGTCGCCCCAGATGATCGCGTTGCTCCAGATCGAAGAACTGCCCAAAGTGGTGGAGTCGCCCCAGATAATCGCGTTGGATTGAACATTGGAGTCGCCCCAGATGATGGCATCGGCCGAAACCAGCGTTACGGTTTGAGTCTGCGCGTTGTACTGCGCGATGGGCGAGAGCGCCTGAAAATTCACCGGGTCCGTGTTCGTGAGCGCCCGCTCGATATCCAGATATCCGGCGCCCACCGCGAAAATGTCCTGCTGGGTTTCGAACGTGCCGGTGTGATGCGCGTCGATGGCGGTTGTGTAGCGCGCGAACTGCTTGGTGGCAGTCTTCATGAGCCGCGCCTTGATCTGATCCGGTGTCAAAGAGGGATTTTCGTCGAGCATCAGAGCTGCCGCGCCGCTTACCACCGGCGTCGCCATGCTGGTGCCGCTGAGCTTGAAATAGTCCTTCGACAGGCCAACGCTCGATTTCTCGTAGGTGGCGGTGGAGATCAGCGTGTCCGGATGCTCCGTCGCGATGGTGCAGTTGGGCGACGCAAGCAGCGAAACCACATTGTTGCCGGGCGCCACCAGGTCTGGTTTCACTACGTGATCGAGCAGCGTCGGACCCTTCGAGCTGTAGCTGGCGATCTTGTCGTCGCTCCGCCAGGGAGTTCCGTTGGCGTTCATGGCGCCGACGGTGATAACGTAAGGATCGTTGCCGGGCGAATTGATGGTTGCATAGCCCAGCGTGCCGAGCGAATTGTCACGGCCCATATTTCCGGCTGCCACCACTACCGTGATCCCAGCCTTCCAGGCGGCCTCCACGGCTTGGCACAACGGATCGAGTTGGAAGCTTTCGTAAACCGGATGTCCCAGCGAAAGATTGATGACGCGAATGTTGTACTTGTCTTTCAGCGCGATGGCTTCGTCGATGGCCGCGATGACGTCCGATTCCTGGCCATTGCCATTGGCATCCAGCACGCGAAGGTTAACGATATTCGCGTTGGGCGCTACCCCTTTGAAAGTGTGAGTGAAATTCGGACCTGTGGATTGCGCGCCGTTGGCGGCTACGATACCGGCCACATGCGTGCCATGGCCGTATTGATCGGAAGCGTTTTGGCCTGTGACGAAGCTTTCGCTGAAGATCACTCGGGAATGCGAACCGTCTTTCGCGGCGAGGTCCTGCTTGAGCGCGACACCGCTGTCGATCACGGCCACTCCGACACCTGTGCCACTCCAACCCTCACTCCACAGAGGATTGGCGTTCACAGTCTGGGTGGTGACGTCCAGGAGACTGGTAGCGGTCCGGTTGGGCGAGATGTACGCAACCTGCGGATTCGATGCAAGCTTTTCGATCATCGAAACCGGCACGGTCATATGGGTTGCGGGGATACTACGGAAATGGCGCCGGATGCGGCCCATAGGGCCCGCCACTTCTCCGGATCCGACACTGGCGAAACTCTTGTATTGAACAATGACATCCACCATGCCAGAGGCAGTGGAATGCGGCATGTCCGAAGCAACCTTGGGGCCTGCGAAAGCCAGAGAGCCAACCAGACCGATCAGAGCAATTCGAATTGTTGGCTTCATGGGCGGAATAGAACCTCCGTCCTGATAAAGGCAGGTGACAGTCCAAACTAAGTGGTTTTAGAATGTGTGAGTTTAGAGGCCATGGGACAGTTTGCCTTTGACAACTTGTCTGGCCATGAGACAGGATGTCTCAAAAGTCCTGGGACGAACTAGTACCGGTGTACCATGCACCAAAAAAATGAGGAAGGCTTACTTCGGAACGGTGAAGTGGAAGGTCGCGCCCTGGCCGAGCTGGGACTCCACCCAGATGCGCCCGCCGCGTTGCTCGACAATCCGTTTGCAGATCGCTAAACCAATCCCCGTACCCGGGAATTCGCGGCCATGCAGTCGTTTGAACACGCCAAAGATCTGCTCGTGATAGCGGGGGTCGATCCCGATGCCGTTATCTCGAACGGAGAATTGAATCGCAGCGCCAGTGTCGGTGGCGGATATATGGATCTTGGGTGGCTCCGCACTTCGGAAGCAAATGGAATTCGAGAGCAACTGCCGGAAGAGCTGCGTCAACTGTGCAAAATCGAACAGAACGGATGGCAACGGATCGTTGGTGATCTGCGCTCCACTCCCGCGCACTGCTGCATCGAGCATCAAGATCGCGCCCTGCAGCGCTCCTTCCGGCCCCACGGTCTCCAGCGGCTGGTCCAAGGAGCGGAACTGATGGGAATAGGTGACCAGATCGCCCAAAAGGCGGTCCATGCGTTGGGTGGCTTCAAGAATATAGCGCATAAAATCCGCGCCATCGCCGTCCAGTTGGCCCTGGTAGCGCCGGTCCAGCAACTGGGTATAACTCACGATCATGCGAATGGGCTCACGCAGATCGTGAGAAACCGCATAGGCGAATTGCCGGAATTCTTCGTGATGCCGCTTCTGCTCCGCGATGAGACGAGCCTCGAACTGGTCCTCGTCCGTGGGGGATGGTTCGCTCTGGGGGCTCATAATCCCGTGCATTTCCATTCTACGCGCTGCAAGAATCTCACGGGTCCTCTGCTATCCTGATCGCTTGGCACGCATCTTCCCTTTTCAACCCTATCGCTACAGCCGAAAGGCCGGGCCCGTCGAGAACCTCGTTACGCAGCCCTATGACAAGATCTCGCCCGGCATGCAAGCCCGGTATCTCTCCTTGAGCCCCTATAATCTGGTTCGCATCATTCTCGGCCAGCGGGCGCCTGAGGATCGTGAAGGCGACAATGTGTACACCCGCGCGGCTGGGCTCCTAAAGGATTGGATCGGCAGTGGCATTCTGGAACAGGAGAGCGAACCCAGTATTTACGCCTATTTTCAGAAGTTTACGGCGCCAGACTCAGGTCAAAGTCTGGAACGGAAGGGCTTCATTGGCGTGGGCGCCGTGGAGGAATATTCGGCCGGCGTGGTCCATCGCCATGAACACACGCTCTCCGGTCCCAAGAAAGATCGGATGGAACTGCTGCGCCACACGCATGCGCATTTCGGCCAGATCTTCATGCTGTATCCCGATCCGGAACTTGCGATCGACCGGATTCTCGACCAGGCTGCCACAGGTGCACCAATCACAACGCTCACGGACGAGGATGGCGTCAGGCATAGTCTCTGGAAGATCTCAGATCCGGACGCGATCGCGCGAATTCAGCCGCTGATGGCGGACAAGAAGCTGCTGATCGCCGATGGGCATCATCGCTATGAGACCGCGCTGGCCTTTCGAAACGACAATCCGCGGCTGAAGGATGCCGAGAAAGTCATGATGACTTTCGTGAACATGCATTCGCCGGGGCTGGAGATTCTGGCGACGCATCGCGTTCTCGGTGGATTGGCTCAATTTGATGGACCGGGCTTTGCCAGCAAGATTCACGCGCGGCGGCTGGGTTCCATCGATGATTTGAAAAAGATCTTTCGAACGCCCGCGCCGGACAAGGTCCGAATCGGCTTGGCGCTAGCTTCGAGTGAAGTTTATCTCTATGAACGCGACCGCAAGCCCGGAGATCTCGACGTGAAGGCGCTCCACGAAGAGTTGCTCGGCAACGTGCTCGGCATTAGCGATGAAGCAGTGCGGGAGCAGAAGCATATCGAGTACGTACGGGGATTGGATGCAGCCTACGCGAAGGTCCATCCTGGCGGCGCACAGCTCGCTTTCTTGTTGGAGCCGGTAACGGTGAAGCAGGTGGCTGATGTGGCGTTTTCAGGAGGCGTGATGCCGCAGAAATCGACCGACTTCTACCCGAAGCTGCTCAGTGGTCTGACGATTTACAAACTGGAGCACTAAGAGCATCCACGGCGAAGACGAATTCTTCCACCGGCTTCCCGCCGATCAGGTGCTCTTGGATAATGCGCTCCAGCACTTCGGGCGTGGCCGAGTGATACCAAACACCGTCGGGATAAACCACGGCAATGGGACCGCGCTCGCAGATACGTAGACAATTGGCCTTAGTGCGATAGAGGCATCCAGGGCCCTGCATCAGGCCGCACTCGGCCAGACGTTTTTTCAAATAGTCCCAAGCAGCGTTGGTGACTTCGCGTTCCGCGCACTTGGGTTTGGTTTGATCGGCACACAAGAAAATGTGGCGCGAGAGCGAACCGATTCCGTGATTGCGGGCGATGGTGGTGAGGTCTTGATTATCTGGCGTCATTATCTGGCATCCTGCACGCGCTCCTTCCAGAGGCCGCCGCGGCCAGTCCAGTAAGAAAGAGCTGAATCGATAGTAAACGACATGTAGAATAGCGCGACCAATGGCAGCAGCGGCGCCCAGGCAACCGATCGATCATAGAAACGTAACACTGGCACGTACGCGACCATCATCAATATCCAAGCCGCCAATCCCCAAATCGCCGCCAGCGGGTAGTGCGTGAGCGGCAGCAGGGCGGGAGCGAGATAGATGATCGCCATTCCGAGAATTGTTCCAGCGAGCAACAGAGCGGAGTGATGAAGCTGGGCAAAAGCAGTGCGGGAGATCATCGCGCGGATTTCGGCGAAAGTGGCGTAGTCGCGAATGCTGACAGTGTCCCGCGTCACGCCCAGCCAGATGGCGCCGCCGGTTCGCTTGACGGCGCGTGCCAGAGCGCAGTCATCGATGATCTCGTTACGAATGCTCGCAATTCCACCGATGCGATCCAGGGCGCCGGGGCGGATTAGGATGCACCCTCCGGCAGCGGCAGCAGTCCTGCGGTCGCGCCGGATAACCCAGGCTGGAGGATAGAGCATGAAAAAGAAAAAGGCGAAGGCCGGGATCAGCAGCGTTTCGGCCAGCGAGCGGCAGCGTAGTTTGACCATCAAAGAGACCAGATCCAGCTTTTCGGATTCGGCGCGCGCGACCAACTCGGCGATATTGCCGGGTGCGTGAACGATGTCGGCGTCGGTGAACAGCAGATAGTCCGGCGCCAGCGACCGGGCGTACCGCAATCCTTCCGAGATGGCCCAAAGTTTTCCCGACCAGCCTGCCGGCAGCCGATTCGCTTGAATGATTGTGACGCCGTTTTGAGCGGCGACCGCCGCCGTGCGGTCGGAACTGTGGTCGTCGACAACAAGGACGTGCAGCGGTCCCGCGTGGCTTTGTTCCAATAGCGAAGCGACAGCCGCGCCAATGACAGCCTCTTCATTGCGGGCTGGAATGATGACGCAGACCGATTTTGTGGCCGCCAAAGGCGACGGCTTGGGCGGAGCCGAGATCTGCCAGAAGCTGCCGCGGGCGGTGAAAAGATAGACCCATGCCCCGAGCGAAGCAGCCGCGATCAGTTCCAGTATCAAACTTTTTCCGGTTTCAAATCTGAATGACAACCTTGCCGATAAAGTCGCCAGCAGCCTGACAGCGGAACGCGTCGGCGGCTTTGTCGAAGGGGAAAACTTTGTCGACTACCGGCTTGATTTTGTTCACGTCGATGGCGCGATTCATGTCTTCAAACATCGCGCGGCTGCCGACCCCGATCCCGATCATGACGCCGCTCTTCATCATGAGAATGGCCGGATTGATGTCGCCCTCGCGCCCGGCCAGGAAGCCGATCAGCGCGACTTTTCCGCCCAACGAGACCGCTTCGAAGGATCGGTTGAGCGAGGCCGCGCCACCGTTCTCCAGGATATGATCGACGCCACGGCCACCGGTGAGTTGTATCACTTCTTTCTGCCAGTCCGGAGAACGCTTGTAATTGACGCCGTCGGAAGCGCCCAGCGCACAAGCTCGCTTGATCTTTTCGTCACTCGAAGAAGTGACGATGACGCGCGCGCCCGCCGTCTTGGCGAAGAGCAGCCCGGCCATCGAAACGCCGCCAGTGCCGAGGCAGAGCACCGTCTCACCCGGCTTTACAGCCTTGCCCGATACCATCAGGGCATTCCAGGCCGTGACACCGGCGCAAGGGAGCGCGGCGGCTTCTTCAAACGATAGCGTTTTCGGCATTGGCACGATGCCGTCTTCGTGCAGCACGATGTATTCGGCGAGCGTTCCATCGAGAGGGCTGCCGAGGGCGGGATGGCGCTCGGTCATAGGCCCCGAGATCCAGCCTTGGAAGAACGTGCCGGCCACTCGATCGCCGGTTTTGAATCGTGTTACTCCGGGACCGACAGCCGCCACTTCACCAGCGCCATCGGAGAGCGGAATCAGGTTGCGGGTCACTGGGCCGCCGAAATAGTTGCCGGTAACCACCATCTGATCGCGATAGTTGAGCGATGTGGCGCGGACGCGAATCAGGACTTCGCGCGGTCCGGGCTGTGGGTCAGGGCGTTCGGCGGGGCGCAGGCCCTCCAGGCTGGTTGCGCCCTTTTGAACTTCGTAAACTTTCATCTGTACGATTGTACAGATTAAAACGGATACAGCGAAATGCCGGCGGCCGGAGCCACAGTTTGCTCGTCGGAAGGAGCGCCCACGGGCTGTTCTTGAAGCTCTCCGGCTACCGGGCGGCAAAAGATGCCGGAGTCGCCGAGGTAGACTTCGAGCTCGGAAGGCCGAGGCAGGGTACCCTGGATGAGCGCTTCCGACAGCGGATCCTCGATGAATTTCTGCAGCGCCCGGCGCAACGGGCGCGCGCCGTAGCTGCGATCCACTAGCGTTTTTTCAAGGATGTACTTGGCGGCGTCATCGTTGACACGGATCTTGATCTGCTTGGCCACCAGGTTCACGTTGATCTGCTCGACCAACAGGTTGATGATCAGCAGCAGATCGTCATCGCTGAGCGAGGTGAACAGGATCACTTCGTCCAGCCGGTTCAAGAACTCAGGATTGAAGGCCTTCTTCACTTCGGCCATCACCTGGTCCTCCACCTTGGTGGGAACTCCGCTGATGTTGGGCGCCGAGAATCCAATGGACGCTTTCTTGTCGAGGAAGCGCGCACCGAGATTCGAGGTCATGATGATGATGGTGTTCTTGAAGTCGACTGTGTTGCCGAGACCATCGGTCAACTGGCCATCTTCAAACACCTGCAGCAGGATGTTGTAGACATCCGGGTGCGCCTTCTCGATTTCATCCAGCAGGATGATGGAATAGGGGGCGCGCTTCACGCGTTCGGTGAGCTGGCCGCCTTCTTCATAGCCGACATATCCGGGAGGCGAACCGATCAGCTTCGAGACCGAGTGTTTTTCCATGAACTCGGACATATCGAAGCGGATGAGCGATTTCTCGCTGCCGAACAGGAATTCGGCGAGCGCACGGGCAACCTCTGTCTTGCCGACGCCGGTGGGGCCGAGGAACAGGAACGATCCGGCCGGTCTTTTTGGAGACTTCAATCCGGCACGGGAACGGCGAATGGCGCGTGCCAGGGCCGAGATGGCCTTTTCCTGGCTGATGATGCGCTTATGCAGCTCTTCTTCGATGCGAATGAGCTTGGAGATTTCTTCTTCCCGGATGGCGGTCATCGGGACGCCGGTCCAGCGGGCCACCACGTCTTCGATGTCGTCTTTTGTGACGACACCCGTGGAAGTATCGTCCAAATTGTATTTCTCGCGCAATAGGCGCAGATTCTCGCGCTCTTTGCGCTCCTCGTCCGAATAGAAACGCGCCTTCTCGAACTCGTGATTCGCGATGGCGTTCTCCATGCGATGCACGATGAACTTGATGCGCTTCTGGATATCGGCCACTTCGCCGGGCAGCGTGGTCTGGCGCAGTTTCACGCGCGCGCCGGCTTCATCGATCAAATCGATAGCCTTATCGGGCAAGAACCGATCGGGAATAAAACGGGTAGAGGCGTGGACCGCGGTTTCAATGGCTTCGTCGGTATAAGCAACGGCGTGAAATTTCTCATAGCGCTCTTTGATACCGAACAAAATCCGGATGGCATCCGATTCGTTGGGCGGCGGCACTTTTACCGCTTGGAAGCGGCGTTCAAGCGACCGGTCCTTTTCGATGGACTTGCGATACTCGCCGGGAGTGGTGGCGCCGATGCACTGGATCTCACCACGGGAGAGCGCTGGCTTAAGAATATTGGCGGCGTCGAGAGAACCTTCCGCGGAACCCGCGCCTACCAGGGTGTGCAGCTCATCGATGAAGATGATGGCGTTCTGGTTCTCCATCAACTCCTTCATGATGGTTTTCAGCCGCTCTTCAAACTGGCCGCGATACTTGGTGCCAGCCACGATGAGCGAGAGATCGAGAGCCAGAATGCGCTTGTCGGCCAGGAACGAGGGAACATCGCCCTCGGCAATGCGCTGGGCCAAGCCTTCCACGATAGCGGTTTTGCCAACACCCGGTTCACCAATCAGCACCGGATTGTTCTTGGTGCGCCGGCACAGGATCTGTACCACGCGTTCCAGCTCATAGTCGCGGCCGATCAGCGGATCGAGCGAGCCGTCCATGGCGGCCTGCGTGAGATCGCGGCTGAACTCAGCCAGTAGCGAGCTTTCCTTGGGGCGGTTGGAGGCAACCTTCTCGGACGACGACCGCTGAATCTCTTCGCGGACCTGCGAAAGACGCAAGCCACGCTCATGCAGGATCTCGGCGGCAAAACACTTCTCTTCACGGAGCAGGCCCAGCAACAGATGCTCAGTTCCGATGTGCTTGTGATTCAAGCGCTCGGCTTCTTCGGCACCGTAGGCGAGCACCCGCTTGCATTCGTGGCTGAGCGGCAGATCCACCGAAGTGGACACCTTCTCACGAATGGTAGTGTGGGCTTCAATCTGCTTACGAATGGATTCGATGGCGGCGTGGGACCGCAGGAAGCGATTCGCTAAAGCTTTATCCTCCCTGAGGAGACCGAGCAGGAGATGCTCCGTCTCGATATAGGGACTTCCAAACTGGCTGGCTTCGTATCTTGCAAAGAAGATTACTCGGCGCGCCTTTTCGGTATAACGTTCAAACATGATTACCGCCGTCCTTCCACATTATCGGATGTTCCAGGCCCGGCCGACAGAGCAGGTACTCCATCTCCGGACCAGCGGGTCAAATCCCCTTTGTCCAACTGCAGAATCCGGTCGCATCGGGTCGCAAACGAGAGGTTGTGCGTGACGAAAATCGAGGTCAATTTATGAGAACGGTGCAGCTCTTGAAGCAGGGAAATGATCATTTCGCCCGTCCGGAAGTCCAGGTTCCCGGTAGGCTCATCGGCGAGCAAAACAGAGGGGTTACCGGCCAAGGCTCTAGCAACTGCAACGCGTTGCTGCTCGCCTCCCGATAATTCTCCCGCGCGGTGTGAGGCGCGGTTTCGTAACCCAACTTCATCCAACCTCGCCAGTGAAACAGGCTCCGCATCCTTAATGCGAGCGCCCCTTATCAGCAATGGCATCATCACGTTTTCGAGCGCCGTAAATTCAGGCAGCAGCGAGTGATTCTGCCAAACGAACCCAATCTCCCGGTTACGAAACTCCGCGAGCTCGGTGTCCGAGAAATTGGAAATGTCCTGGTGTCCGAAGTATATCGTACCCCCCGAAGGCCTGTCCAGGCCGCCCAGCAGGTACATCAGAGTGCTCTTGCCCGCGCCGGATTCGCCAATGAGTGCAAGGCTTTCGCCTGGAGCGATATCGAAGCTAAGGTCTTGAAACACCACCAAATCGGTTCCGCCGGATCGGAACTTCTTGGTTAGATTGACGCCACGGAATCCGCGAGCGCCATTGGTGTCCATGGTACCGAGCCCCCTCTGTTACTAGGCTATCACCGGTTTGCGAATTGGGATCGCGGAAGAGGATTAAGAATCGTTTGGAATCGTACTAGGACGGAGGGGTGGCTGGTGGCTGGTAGGGAGTGGTGGTCAGTGTTTGGGGATTGGTTGCACATCCGATCAACTGGAGACTATATACTGGCTCAGAAATGAAGATTCCAACCTTTGAAGAATTGCCGATACGGAAAGACTTGCCGGCCGATTGCTCCTGGGGCGTGTTTGGCGACAACGATGCCCTGGGGTGTCTGAACTTCTTGACGCCCGAGGGCGTGGTGGACGCGGCGGGGCTGGTGAAGTCCGGGAAAGTGTTTCGCCTGGACGCGCGCATGGGATTCGCCAAGCCGCCGTTATTCGGACGCGCGACGGCTGAGCACAAGGTGGTTCCGTTAGCCCCCATGGCCAACGACGATTTCGTGCATTTCAACACCCAGGAGGGCAGCCAGTGGGATGGGCTAGGGCACGTGGGCCACGTCCGGCACGAGCGTTTTTATGGCGATGTAACGATCGACGAGGTGAGGGGCGGGAACGCCAAGCTCGGCATTCACCATTGGGCGAACAAGTTCGTAGGGCGCGGGCTGCTGATCGACGCGTTCGGGTATCGGAAGGCGAAAGGCATTCCGGTGAATCCGTTGGATCGCGAGGTCTATACCCTCGCGGAATTGAAGGCGGCACTCGAGCATCAGGGCAGCGCACTGAAGCCGGGCACGATCCTGCTGGTTCGCACGGGCTGGATGGAATCGTACGAAAAGCTGACTGCCGGGGAGAAGCGCTCGATGGCGCCCATGGAGAAGATGCGATCGGCCGGCATCGAGGCCACCCGCGAAATAGTGGCGTGGATGTGGAACAATCGCGTGGCAGCGATCGGAACAGATTGCCCCTCCGTGGAAGCATTTCCCTCCGACTTCACGAATGAAGGAATATTGCACTATCGCACGCTGCCGCTGCTGGGACTGCCACTCGGTGAGCTATTCGTGATTGCACCGCTGGCGGAAGACTGCGCGCGGGATCGGCGTTACGAGTTTATGGTGGTTTCCACACCCTTGAATGTGGAAGGTGGAATCGCATCGCCGCCGAACGCCGTAGCGATCAAGTAACCCTAGATGGTTTCGAGCTCTTCTTCGAGCAATTGCTTTTGATACAGGTCGGCGTAGTAGCCGCCGTTTTGAATCAGTTCGGCGTGCGTCCCCTGCTCGGCCACTTCGCCATGTTCGATGACGAAGATTTGACTCGCGTTCTGGACGGTGGAAACTCGGTGCGAGATCAGGATGGTGGTGCGCCCGCGCATGACATCGGCGAGGCCTTGGAGGATGCGCTCTTCGGTGAGAGTGTCCACGCTTGCCAGCGCGTCATCGAGGATCAGGATCTTGGGATCGCGCAGGATGGCGCGAGCGATGGCGACGCGCTGCTTCTGGCCACCGGATAGCGTGATGCCGCGTTCTCCGATGATGGTGCCGTAACCCTCCGGAAAACTGGCGATATCGGGCGCGAGTCCAGCGAGGTCCGCGGCGCGCGCGATGTCTTCTTCAGTCGTATTGTCCACGCCCCACGCGATATTTTCAGCCAGTGTGGCGCTGAACAAGAACGTTTCTTGGGGCACGAATCCGATCTGGCGGCGAAGCCATTCGGGATCAAAATCGCGCAAGTCGATGCCATCCAAAGACACGGTACCGCGCGTGGGATCCATCAGACGCGGGATCAAACTCACCAGCGTACTTTTGCCGCTGCCGGTGTGGCCCACGATGGCTACCGTCGCGCCGCCCGGAATCTCGAGCGTGATATTCTTCAGCGCGTAACCCGCCGGATATTTCATCTCCACCGTTTCGAATCGCAGTTCGCCTCGCACTCGCGCGAGCTGACCCGGTGAGGACGACGGACGCCGCGCAATGGCCGGCTTCTCCTCGATCAGCTCCATGATCCGGCTCCATGACGCGGTGCCACGCTGCATCAGGTTCACCACCCATCCGAGCGCGATCATGGGCCAAATCAGCATGCCCATGTAGGTGTTGAACATGACGAAGCTGCCGAGCGAAATGCGATGCGCCAGTAACTGATAGCCGCCGCCTAGCAGCACGATCAGGAAGCCGATTCCGATCAAGGCTTGCAACAACGGCATGAAAAGCGCCGAAAGTTTCGCAAGCCCGATATTCTGGGCCACATAATCCTGGTTCAGTTGCTCGAACTTCCGGATCTCGGGCTCCTCCTGCGCGTAGGCGCGAATGACGCGCACGCCCGAGAGATTTTCCTGCACCCGGCTGCTGATGTCGGAAAACATTTTCTGGATGGTTTCGAAACGATCGTGGATGCGCCGGCCGAACAGGATCACCGCGATGCTAACCAGCGGTGCGGGAATCAGGCAGAACAGGGTCAGCCGCCAATCCACGCGGCCCATCACGCCAATCAAGAAGACGGCGGTGAAAAATGTCTCGGTGAAGTACATGATGCCCGGGCCCAGCATCATGCGAACGGCGTTCAGATCGTTGGTGGCGCGCGCCATGATGTCGCCGGTGCGGTATTTCGCATAGAAGTCCTGCGAGAGCGTGACGATGTGGGAGAACAGATCGTTGCGCAGATCGAACTCGATGTCTCGGGACAGGCCGATCAGGATGACGCGCATCCAATACTGGAAAATCCCTTTGACCACCGACAGCAATACCACGAGCGCGGCAAACTCAAAGACCAGCGACAGGCGAAAGCCCTTCATCAGCGAATCGATGCCGCTGCGAATGGCGAGTGGCAGCGCGGCCTTCATGAGGTCGTTCACCAGCAGCGCGCCCATTCCGAGCACCATGCCGCGCCGGTACTTCCAGAGATAAGGCCACGCGGATTTGAGAATCGCTTTGGACTTCATTTGGAAACTACATGCCGAACCAGGTAGCGACGGTCTTCATCCATTCCAGCAGAAAAGTCTTGCGCCCTTCTCGATTGTGCCACCAGCCGTCGGGCGTGAAGTAGAGGTCGGGCGCGGCCACCACGTGGATTTCGAGGCCGGGAGCTTGAGCGCGATAGATGTTGCCGGCGCGGCGGGTGTGATAGTCGCTGGTAACGATGTCGATGCGGTGCACATTTCGTCTACTCAGAGCCCTGAGAATTTCCGCGGCCTCGTCTTTCGTGGATCGGGCATCGTTTGGCAACGCGACGAAGTACGATGCCGGATAACCGTGGCGAACAGCGAAAGGAATGGCGAGATCGGTTTCGTGCAATCCGTATTCTCCCGACGTTCCGCTCACCAGGACTTTGGTCGCAAAGCCGCGACGGACTAAATCCGCAGCCGTAAGAATGCGGTTACCCGAGAAGTCGCCCCCTAGCACGACGATCATGTCGGCAGCCACCGGGGATTCGGCGCGCACCAGGTAGTGGCCGAGAGCAGCCAACCAAAAGTGGAAGGTTGCGGCGGCAACTAGTAGGAAAACAACTATGGCAACCAGCCATCGCGAAACACCGCGACGTTGGCGGTAAGGCGGGCGCGCGCTACTTGTCCTCAGAGGATGTCTTCTGGTCCAGATGGCCCACCGACTTCAGCCTCTGGAACATGCGCTCCACTTCGGCTTCGTCGTCAGCCAGCAGCAGCGGATAGCGCGGCGGCGGCAACTGCTTTTTTGCGATTGCGCTCACTGTCGCCTCGCCCCAGAACTGGCGGTAAGGCACGCCGTCGATCAAAGCTTCGCGAGCATGACGGCGCAAGCTGCGGAGCAAGCCGCTGGAAGAATTCGGATCGCCCGGATAGATCACCAGGATGCGCGTCTTGTCGGCCAATGTAAGCCGCACCATGAGCGGAAGGTTGGCGCTGCGATCCAGCCGGCGAATGTGCCGCCAGGGAATGGCGTGATTTCCGATCTTCACGTGGCTTTCGTAAATCTCAACCGAGGGACGCGACGCCATGTAAAGCACTACGGCCGCGCCCGCGAGAAACAGACCGGTTGCGATCCAACATAACGGCCAGAGCAATGCAAACCAGAAAGAAAAGCCGGTAAGCGCCAGTAGCGTCAAGCCAGCCCAAAAGTAGTGGCCGGGCACTCGATAACGCGTGATTGGCGCTGGCACTCTTTCAGACTACTCCGGAGCGCAGCGCACGTCAATGAGACGTTTGTCTCAACATTCCTACGGCCTTCCACATATAGTGCAGGCCGCTGACAATTGTTCCAAACAGCATTAAACAAAGGGCCAGCGTGACTGGCGCCGCGATGCCGGCGCGCGCGCCCATGACCACCAGCGCGGCCGCTATCTGAAAAAAAGTGCTGATCTTGCCCCACATCGATGGCGGAAATTTTCGCACCGATGTAAACAGCAATCCGTAGGCCGCCATCGCGAGAATCAGCACGTCACGTCCAAAGACGACAGCCACCATCCACCAGGGCATCGCGCCAGCGAGACCAAGCGAAATGTAGATCACGCTCAGAAGAATTTTGTCGGCGATGGGATCGAAGTAAGCGCCGGCGGGAGTGGATGCTTCAAAGCGCCGGGCGAGAAATCCGTCCATCACATCTGAGATGCCCGCAAGAAAGAAAAGGACAATCGCACGGCCGTAACGTTGGTGCAGAATGTCAGCGGCGACAAAAGGAGCGAGAACCAGGCGCGCCAGCGTAAACAGGTTCGGGAGATTGAACAAGAATCAGGATACTAGTCCCGCAGGCAGAAGTTCACTCTCTATTTTGCGTCGGGCGGAAACTCCACAGTAATGACAACTTTTCCTCGAGCATGTCCTTCTTCCAGATATCGGATAGCGTCAGGGACTTCACTCAATCTGTAACACTTGTCGATGACCGGTGTGACCTTTCCCGCCAGGATGAGCTCGCCCAGGATGATCAGGTCCTCTGTGCTGGCCTTCGCGATAAATGGGACCAGGCTCTGGCTCACGAACCACGACAACACGAGCGCTTTGAGCATACGGTCCAGCGGACGGAGCAAACGGCCGTGATTTTCGATTTCTTCATATCGAAGTACATCAGGCGAACCGTAATTGCGATAGACGATAGCTTTCATCGGTTTCCTCCAGTGGTCCATCGGCGTTGTACAGCGGTGCGAGATAGATCCCGTGCCGTGCGGCAATTGTCTCAATTTCGGCAACCCGCTCCTGGGTGATGAACCCTCTTCCCTGAGAGAATGGCTCGAGCCGGCGCTCCAGAGCCAGAGCCATGCCCTCGAGCAGACATCCATGCACCATGTCGGGGAACGGATGACGGTTCAGGATTCCATGAAAATCGGGCGTGAATCTCAATCCGCCAGCGATCTGGCCCAAACCTCCGAAAAAGATTTTGACGCCAGGCGTTTGCGCGCTTGGGGAGAGGTTCTTGGGGTAGCCCGCGTCGCAAACGATGGCGCCGGGCGCGATACGGCCCAACAGAAGCGAAGGGGACGCCAGACTTGCCGCGCAGATCACGAGGTCGGGCTCCACGGAGAATTGCTCGAGATCCGTCGCGATCTCCACTTGCACCCCATCGGCTTTCAATTCGGCTGCGAGCCTGTGGAGTCGCTCCAGGTTGCGTGCGCTGAGCAGCACGCGCCTCACGATAGGCGCCAGGCAACGGGCACAGCCGGATCCCACATCTCCCGTTGCTCCCACGATGAGCAGCGTCGATCTTCGAATGTTCCGCCCAGTGAGCGCGCACATCTTCTGGATGCCCTGAACGATGAAAGCAACCGTTAACGTATTGCCTGTGGTGAAAACCGTATCCTGCTTTTCCCGAAAGTAGTCGAAGTTGCCCTCCATCAGAATGGAACTGAATCCGCCGAGACTCACGATTTTCACTCCTGCCTTGATGGCGCAGGCCGCGGCCGCTCGAACGCGGGCCACGTTGTCGAGCGTGTAGGAGGCTTCCAGACGGTCGGGAGGAATGAAGGAGTCGATGTAGAGGCCGCGCGCCTTGGCGCCGCCGATGGATTCCACGTGGACGTGACAGACAGGTCTGGGCGGAATCCAGGGAAGGATGTCTTTGATCTCGTCGTCTGGGAGAGGCGTATGCTCGGGTCCTCGCAGGACGGCGAGTACGTCCGCGGCCGCTCTCCAACTCTCCTGATGCCCGATGAGGGCGAAATCGATTTCGCAACACCGCTTCCTCTGGTCGCGGCTCAGAAACTCGGCGGAGCAACTCGTGCTAGCTACACGGGCAACTGAGTCACCCATGCAAGTGTCACCTCGCCGGGCAGTCCCAGCGCATCCAGCGTCTTCAGGTACTGTTGCAGCGACGCTCCGCGAAGCTCGGCCGCACTCAAGCTGACCTCGAACAGCGACGGCTTCACACAGTTTGCGTGGCACACTTCGCAGTGTCCATCCCTGCATTCCTTCGCCAGCATCCGGGCGAGGGTCGTCATCACATCCAGATGCAGCCGGTGTACCTTGTCGTCGAAGCGCTGCGCGTCCAAGGCTCGCTCCGCTCTGAGGATCGCCATGGCGTGATCGATGTGCTCTTCTTCCTCGGCTGCGATGGAGGCAAAGGTCTTGCCGAGACTGCCTGGCGCTACCTTCCCGACACGCGCATAGCTTGCGACGGCGAACGATTCCAGCATGATCTCCTGGACGATCAGGCAGCCAATCAAGTCACGCTCTCTGATGCAGCACAAAAATGCCTCGCGTAGGCGCTTCCAATGCTTTGCGTCGACGTTGTTGGCCACATCCACTCCGAACTTGCGGCCCTCGGCAGCGAACCGGGCAGCATGCCCCTGTTCAATCTCCGCATGCTCCAGTGCATCGGCTACTTCTTCTGGATCGTCACAGATCTCCGACAAGGAGGTGTAGTTCAGGGCGGCGACCAGTTCTCCGGTCATCGCCTGTGCCAGGACATCCTGCCAGATCGGAGCACTGGCAGAGAGAAAGGTAGATTCAAATGCTAGCGGGTAATTGCGACCGATAACGGATTCCATGCGCCCTCCTGAGCATCGGTACGCAAATAATATGGGTCGGTTCCATTTATTGTTTCCCGGAGCAATGTTGCACGATCGATGTGCAGGGCGCGTCTTACGGGCCCCGAGAGCAGCCGGCTGACCGCCACGCCCAACACAATGCCAAGTACGCAGGCGCTCCCCAGCAGGGTCGGCGAATGCGGACGAAGGCTTTAAGTTGCCGGCTTCGCCTTCTCGCGCTCGGCGACCTCTTTCGCACGAAACTTAGCGATACGTTCAATCAACTTCACAGGGACGGGCTGGGAGAGCGGGAATCGGATTGTGCCCTTCTTTACCTCGTAGGGTGCAAGCTCGTGCTTGAACGCCGCGATAACGCGCTCGGTGGCGGGGTAGAGCGAATAATGCTGCTTCCACCCAGCGAAATAAAGCACGGGCCGGTTGTGCAGTTTATAAGTGGGGATCTGGTACGAGATCACTTCTTCCGCTCGCGGTATCGCCCGGCGGATGGTGCTACGCACGCGGCCGAGTACACCTTGCACGTGCGCGGGTTGCAAGGCAATATACTCGTCCACGGACTGTGGGCCGGTCTTAGCCATCGAGTGTCGAGACTACTTAGGATACAAGGGCATGCGCCACGCGCGTGGCCAGTTGGTCGAAGGTCAGGATTTCGTACAGTGAGGGATCGGACATGATGCGCGCCACCAGCGCGGTATGCATGGCGTGTCCGGCGCGCTCGGCGATCACGTGCCCAAGCAATGGCTTACCGATCAACGCCAGGTCGCCGATCAAGTCCAGCGCTTTGTGCCGGCAACATTCGTCGGGAAATCGCAAGCCTTGCGGGTTCTGTACGCCTTGGCGGTCGAAACAGATGGCATTCTCGAGCGCCGCGCCACGAATCAAGCCCATGTCGCGCATTTGATCCAGCTCGTAGGAGAAGCCAAAGGTCCGCGCCGGGGCGATCTCTTGCGCATATCGCTGGGGCGTAACTTCCATGTCGAGGGATTGCTTGCCGATCAGAGGGTGATCGTAAAACACGTCGCAGGTGAGGAGGAACCGGTCCGACGGCAGAATAGTGATGCGCTTCGATCCAGCCTCTACGGTCACTGGACGGCGAATGCGCAGGAAGCGCTTGCGCCGGCGATACGATTTCAATCCCGCGGCAGTAAGCAGTTCCACATACGGCGACCCGCTGCCGTCCAAGATGGGGACTTCCAGGTTGTCGATTTCCACGTAAGCGTTGTCTACCCCCATGCTGTAGAACACGCTGAGCAGGTGCTCGGTGGTGGAGATCATCACGCCCTGCCGCATCAGGCTGGTGGCATAGCTGACGCGCGCCACGTAGCGCCAAAGGGCGGGAACGGAAAAATTGTCGAGATCCGTGCGGAGAAAGACGATTCCGGTGGATGGAGGCGCCGGAAGAATCCGAATAGAGACGGAAACGCCGGTGTGAAGTCCGATGCCTTTGGCCTCTACCGGCCGTTGGACGGTGGTCTCAAACCGCAATGCGGCTTCCTGTGGGTAATTCGGTTCTCTCGATTCGCACGCTGCTAATCCAACTGGATGTCCCATTTTACAAGGGACTAACACTTCACGCTACCTGTTTGATTCAAAAAGCTTTGTAAAGTTTGGTGTGTGGCATTAAAGACACAGGTAGTGTATCGGAATCAGGTCAAAAGATAGCGATCCAGCGGATAGTTGAAACCCGCTGAGCCAACATAATCGCGCGCCGGATCGTTTAACAGGGTATGAACGGACAGGACATGGCCGGTGCTCTTCCAGACGTAGTTGCTGGCAGCGCGGTGGACCGCCTGACATCCTTGTTCGATGTTCATTACGCCCGTCTCTACCGCTTGGCCAGGCGACTTGCACCGAGCACAGACGATGCGCGCGACCTGGTGCAAGACACGTTTCTGAAAGCGGCCCGATGCCCAAAGTCCATACCTTTTGGCGTCACAAATGAGGAAGCCTGGCTGGTGCGAGTGCTCATCAATATCCGCCGTGACGAATGGCGCAGGACATCTACCCGCAATCGCCACGATAAAACAGCACCAGGAGGCGGCCGCCTCGCGAGGAGCGGTGGAGACCCTGAAGCGGAGTTCATTACCAGGAACGCCATATGGCAAGCCCTGGACGCTCTGCCGCCACGCCGCCGGGCTATCGTCGTGATGTATGAGCTAGAAGGGTTGGGCATTCCGGCGATTGCGGCCCTCTTAGGCATCAGCGCAGTGACGGTTCGCTGGCACCTTTCGAGAGGTAGACGCGATTTAACGGGCGTGCTTAAGGCTTACATGGGAGACAGCAATGAAAAATATTAGTGAACTCTTGCGAGACGCAGACCCGCTTCGGAACGAACCCTCGCCGCCCCCGGGTCAGCCTGATTTGTTCCGTCACGCGGTAACTGCGGCGGCTTGCAGCGCCGGTGCGCCCGGCAGGATGGCATCGCGGTCGCGGCGGATGGCGGTCTTCGCTGTGGTCGCCTTAGTGATGATCACCGCCTCGTTCTTAGGCTCACGCGTGTGGTCGCTGTTCGTTGGCGACCTGCAAGCGGCCGTCCGCTTTGAAGTGAGGCTGGCCGAAGACAAACCGGCTCCTGGCCTGCGAGAGGCGAAGGTATCAGGTTCGAACCGATCGGTCTACCTTCACGAAGAGATCATCGTTACCAACAGCGACATCGCAGTGACTCGAGTGGTTCAAGGCTCCGGCCCGTCGGAATATGCAGTTGGCATCGAGTTCAATGCAACTGGGGCGGAGAAGATGCGTGCAGCTACCGACAATCACATTGGAAAGCCGATAGCCATCCTCTTTGATGGCCAGGTTGTTATGGCTCCTACGCTACGGACGCCAATCGGCACGTCAGCCCGGATCACTGATAATTTCACGCGAAGTCAGGCCGAAAGGATCGTCACCGGAATTGAAATTCGTTAGACGTTGCTAATTGGGAATTGGCTATCCTGATCTCTGGATGCCTACAGCAGCCGAAGCCAGGGAAGCCAAGAAAGGCGCCCGGCACCGTCCCCGGCTCTTTCTGATCGACAGCTACGGGTTTATCTTCCGGGCTTATCATGCGAGGGCGCGGAGCGGCGCGCCGCCCATGCGGACCACGACCGGGATCTCGACCGAAGCCGTTCTTATCTTTCACAATATGGTGCGGAAGTTGCGGACGGCGCATCAGCCGGAGTACCTCGCGGCGATTTTTGAATCGGGAAAGACGTTCCGCGAAGAAGCTTTCGCGGAGTACAAAGCCAATCGAACTGAAATGCCGCCCGATTTGGGCGAGCAGATTCCCTACATCCGGCGATTGCTGGAAGCGATGCGAATTCCCATCCTGCAATATCCGGGCTTCGAAGCCGACGACGTGATTGGCGCAATAGCGCGGCGAGCCAGCGAAGAGTTCGACGTGGTGATCGTGTCGAGCGACAAGGACATGCTGCAGCTCGTCGACGAGCGGGTGCACATGTATAACCCGGTGAAGGAAGACGTCTGGTACGATCCGGCGGCGACTGAGGAGTTCATGGGCGTGAAGCCGAGCCAGGTGGCCGACTTGCTGGCGCTGAAGGGCGACTCGATCGACAATATTCCTGGTGCGCCTGGGATCGGTGACAAAGGCGCGCGCGATTTGATCCAACGCTTCGGATCTGTGGAGGGCGCGCTGGAGCACGCCGCCGAGGTGGAACGGAAGATGTATCGCGAAAGTTTGCAGAACAATCGCGAGCAGATTCTGCTGAGCAAGCGCCTGGCGACCATCGATACCACGGTGCCGGTGGAATTCGAAATGGCGAACCTGGCGACGCAAGAGCCCGACATCGCCGAGCTGAAGAAGGTCTATAAAGAGCTGGAGTTCTACAGCCTGCTGAAAGAGGTTGGTCCCAGCGAGGACTCTCACACGCGCGATTACTCGACAATTGCGACGCGCGAGGAAGCTGTGGCGTATGGCGCGAGCCTGGCGAAGCTGGATGCGGCGACACCGATTGCGTTTGCGATTGAATCGACGGTGGATGGCGATCTGCCGCTGACGATGATCGGCGTGTCATCGGAGCCGGGGGTGGCGCGCGCGCTGTCCATCGATTTTATTGAGGCCGTGAAACCGGTTCTGGAAGATGAGCGCAGGACGAAGATTGCGCACGATGTGAAGGCGGTGACGCTGGAGCTTGCGAAGCACGGCGTGGAGGCGCGAGGCTTCCGGCATGACGTGATGCTTTACGCGTTCCTGCTGTGCGCAGACCCGTCGGCGTGCTCGCCGTCGGTGCTGGCGGAGCGGTATCTGGATCGCAAGCTGGGTGCGGCGGCCGAGCAGCACGCCGACTTAGCTGTGACGCTCGCTGAGCGTCTGGCGCCTGAGATCGATGAGCAGGGCTTTCGCGAGCTTTATGAAAGCATCGATTTGCCTCTGGCCGGAGTGCTGGCGCGCATGGAGCAGATCGGCATCCGCGTGGATCCGAAGCAGCTTCGGGTTCTTTCCGGCGCGCTCGACATCGACATCCAGCGGTTATCGGGGGAGATCTACGATCTTGCTGGAAAGCCCTTCAATATTAATTCGCCCGCTCAGCTCGGCAAAATCCTGTTTGAAGACCTGAACCTGCCCGCGCCGGTGAAGTACGGCAAAGGGAAGACCATCTCGACCGCTGCCGACGTGCTGGAGGGCTTGGCGGCCGAGCATGAAATCGCGCGCAAGGTCCTGGACTATCGCCAGCTTTCGAAGCTGAAGGGCACCTACATCGATGCGCTGCCCGAGTTGATCGATCCAAAGACGGGACGGCTGCACACCACGTTCAATCAGACGGGGGCGGCCACGGGGCGGCTGTCGTCATCGAATCCGAATCTGCAGAACATCCCGATTCGCACCGCGCTCGGCCGCGAGATCCGCGCCGCGTTCGTCCCGCGCGAGGGCTGGAAGCTGGTGGTGGCGGATTATTCGCAGATCGAGCTACGGCTGCTGGCGCACATGTCGCACGATCCAGTTTTGGTGGACGCGTTCCGGCGAGGCGAGGATATTCACACGCGCACGGCCGCCGAAGTTTTCCGCGTGCCTCCGCTGATGGTGACGTCGGAGATGCGGCGCAACGCGAAGGCGGTGAATTTCGGGATCGTGTACGGGCAGACGCCGTTTGGTTTGGCGACTTCGCTTGGAATCGATCGCAAGGAAGCGGAGCTGTACATCCAGACTTATTTCGAGCTGCACACGGGAGTGAAGAAATTCATCCAAAAGACGATCGCGGAGGTGCGCGAGAGCGGTTTCGCGCCGACTCTGTTCGGACGGAAGCGCCCGATTCCCGACATGCATAGCCGGAATCCAAACGCGCGATCCTTTGCGGAGCGGACCGCGGTGAATACGCCGTTGCAAGGAACCGCGGCGGATTTGATTAAGCTGGCGATGATTCGGATCGACGATATTTTGCGGCGTGAAAAGCTGGAAACCAAGATGCTGCTACAGGTGCATGACGAATTGCTGTTCGAATCGCCGCCAGGGGAAGCCGAGCAGGTTTCGAAGATGGTGAAGCGGGAGATGGAGAATGTTCACAAGCTGGATGTGCCGATGATCGTGGACGTGGGGATCGGCGAAAACTGGAGAGACGCAAAATAGTTCAGCCACTGATAAACACAGATGAACACTGATCTGAGTTTATCCGCGTTCATCTGTGGCTCATTGTTTTTCCCCCAAGCGTGCGGGTAGAAACTCGTCGCCAGCGTGCCAGGTCGGGAGCTGAGTCTCATTGGCCACCGTCATCCCGATCAGGAAGCCAAACTTCGCCGCTTCTTCCATCCCCGAGAAATCCCAATCGTCATGATATTCGTCGGACGGCTGATGATAGTGCTTGTCATTGTACTCTTCGAAAATCTTGTCGCCGTAGCCGGCGGGCTTGCCGTAATATTCGGTGCCCAGATCGATGGAAAAGGCGGGCACGCCGGCATGGGCGAGTGAGAAATGATCGGAGCGATAGAAGTGTCCCTGCTCGGGCTGGGCGTCGGGCTTGATCGCGAGTTCCATGCGGCGCGCGGATTGTTCCACAATCGGCCACACGGTGGTTCGCTCCGCGCCCGTGACGGAAACATCTTTCGTGCGGCCGAACGGATAGAACGCATCGAAATTCAGATCGAGCGCCGTTTTCGCGAGCGGAATCATGGGATGCTCGGCGTAATACTCGGTGCCGCGCAGGCCGGCTTCTTCCGCAGTCACGGCCATGAATAATGCCGACCGCTTGGGCTTATGTTCCAGCGCAGCCCAGGCGCGCGCCATCTCGATGACGATGGCGCAGCCCGTGGCGTTGTCCACCGCGCCGTTGTAAATTGAATCGCCATTCACGGCCGGACCAATCCCTAGATGATCCCAGTGCGCGGTGAAGATCACCGCTTCCGACTTGAGTTGCGGATCGCTGCCTTCCACCTTCGCGATCACGTTGCTGGATTGAATCTGCCGGAGCTCGGTGGGAATGTTCCCTCGAATATGGATGCCAAGCGGGATGGGCTTGAAGTCGCGCGAGTTCGCGGCGGTAAGCAGCTCGTCAACCGTCTTGCCGGACAAGGCCACCAGTTTCGCGCCCGCGTCTTGAGTTACCCAACCGGCGAACGCCAGCGCCGGCTGTCCAGCGGGCAGCTTCAACTGCGGATCTTCCTTGCCCCAAGAGCTGCGCACTACGTCGTAGCTGTAGCCCGCGGTGGGCGTGGTGTGGATGATGAGAACGGCCTTCGCACCCATACGCGCAGCCTCTTCATACTTATAGGTCCAGCGTCCGTAGTAGGTGAGGGCGCGGCCGCCGAAGAACTTTGGATCGTTCGAGGGCGGCTCATTGGTGAACAGCACCAGCACCTTGCCTTTGACGTCGACGCCCTTGAAATCGTCCCAGTGGAACTCGGGCGCGACAATGCCGTGACCGACGAAGACTGCCTCGGCATCGAACTGATCGTTGGGTTGTTGCTGCTCGCTGACGCCTACGAAATCGTCCAGCCATCGGAAGAAGACGGTTTGGTTGGGCCCGACTTCGCTGAGGCTTGCGCTCGGCGAGGTTGTAGCGCCCACCATCGGCACGCGCTGGAAATAAGTGCCATTGTCGCCGGCGGGCTTCGCGCCAACCAGGGCGAATTGCGCCGCGATATAGTCGGTAGCCAGCTCTCCGCCGCGAGTTCCCACGCCGCGTCCTTCCAGCAAATCGCTCGCCAGAAACTTCACGTGAGCGCGCATTCGCTCACCCGAAATGTCGGTCTGAGCACACGCGATGGCGGTTACCAGCAGTACTAATCCGAAACTCTTCATGACCCCAGTGTTGATTTTTTCCTCCAATGGTGTCAAAACCAATGGTATGGCAATTGCGACGATCAACCCCGCCAACGGCGAAACTGTACGCACCTTTGAAGCGCTTTCGAGCGCCGAGGTGGACGCCAAGATCCAGACTGCGTTCGACGCATTTCACGCGCTTCGCCGCACCTCGTTCGGCGATCGGGCCGCCAAGATGCGCAAAGCGGCGGACATTCTTGAATCGGAGAAAGACCGCTGGGCTCGCATCATGACCACGGAAATGGGCAAGACGCTGAAGTCGGCGGGCGATGAGGCGCTGAAGTGCGCCCTGGCCTGCCGCTATTACGCCGACAACGCCGAAAAGTTTCTGGCAAATGAAGAAGTGGCTACCAACGCGGGGAAAAGCTTCATCGCGTATCAGCCGCTGGGGGTGGTGCTGGCGGTGATGCCGTGGAATTTTCCATTCTGGCAGGTGTTTCGGTTTGCCGCACCGGCGCTGATGGCGGGAAATACGGGATTGCTCAAACACGCATCGAACGTGCCGCAGTCGGCGCTGGCGATTGAAGAGATCCTGTGCCGCGCCGGGTTTTCAAACGGCGAGTTTCTGACCCTGCTGATCGGATCGTCGCAGGTGGCGCGGGTGCTGGACGACAAGCGCGTGGTGGCGGCAACGCTGACTGGCAGCGAGCCGGCGGGACGGGAAGTGGCCAGCCAGTGCGGAAAGCAAATCAAGAAGACGGTGCTGGAACTGGGCGGAAGCGATCCGTTCATCGTGATGCCCAGCGCCAATCTCGACGAAGCAGTCCAGACAGCGGTGCGGGCGCGGTGTATCAATAACGGGCAATCGTGCATCGCGGCGAAGCGGTTTATCGTGCATGAATCGATTTACGCCGAATTTGAAAAGAAGTTTACGGAAGGCATGAAGAAGTTGAAGGTCGGCGATCCGATGGATCTGGCGACGGAAGTGGGACCGATCGCGACGGCGGCGGGCGCGAGCGAGTTGGAAGAACAGGTGCAGCGTGCGGTGGCGAGTGGCGCGAAATTGCTGACCGGAGGCAAGCGAGTGCCAGGACCGGGCAACTTCTACGAGCCGACCGTGCTTACGAACATTCCGAAGAGCAACCCGGTTTATTACGAAGAGATTTTTGGACCGGTGGCGATGCTATTCCGCGCCAAGGGTATCGACGAAGCAATCGAGATCGCCAACGATTCCGATTTCGGCCTGGCGTCGAGCGTGTGGACCAACGACGAGGCGGAGCGGGCGCGATTCATCGGTGAGATTGAGGCGGGTGCCGTGTTTATCAATGGCATGGTTGCTTCCGACCCACGATTGCCTTTTGGCGGCGTGAAGAACTCGGGGTACGGGCGGGAGTTGAGCGCCAATGGGATCCGCGAATTTTGCAATATCAAGACGGTGTGGATTAAGTAGGCGGCGCGCCGCGGCTATTTCGGGGCCATGCGAATGGCGCCGTCCAACCGGATCACTTCGCCGTTCAGCATCGGATTCCCGATGATGTCGCGGGCGAGCTGCGCGTACTCCGATGGCCGTCCCAGGCGCTTGGGGAACGGAACCATTGCGCCGAGTGAGGCGCGCACGTCGTCCGGCATGCCCGCCAGCATGGGCGTATCAAAGATCCCGGGTGCGATGGCCATCACCCGAATTCCGACGCCCGAAAGATCGCGCGCGAGCGGCAGTGTCATGGCCGCGATGCCGCCCTTTGAAGCTGAATAGGCCGCCTGTCCGATTTGGCCGTCGAAGGCCGCCACCGACGCTGTGTTGATGATCACGCCGCGCTCGCCTTCGTCATTGGGCGCATTGGTCGCCATCAACCACGCCGCTAGCCGCGCGACGTTAAATGTGCCGATCAAGTTCACGTGGATGGTTTTCGAGAACCGCGCGAGATCCGCTGGACCGGTTTTGCCGATCACTCTCTGCGCGTCGGCGATGCCAGCGCACTGGACGGAGATATGGAGCGCGCCGAAGGTATCCATCGCGGATTCGACAGCGGCTTGGGCTTCGGCGGGATCGCTCACGTCGGCGCGAACAAAGCGCGCGTGATGGCCCAGGTCCTTGGCGAGCGCGTGGCCGGCCTGATCGTTCAGATCGACGATGACGACGTGGCCACCTTCCTCGACGATCATTTTGGCCGTGGCAGCGCCCAATCCCGACGCTCCGCCCGTCACCACGGCTACTTTGCCGGAAATCTCCATGCCAGCTACCTCCGCTTATCGAAGAAGTTCTTCACCAACTCCACGCACTCGGCCGCGAGCACGCCTTCCACAATCTCCACGCGATGATTCAACAGCTCGGAATCAGCCAAGTGGAACTTGCTGCGCACTCCGCCGAATCGCAGATCGCGCGCGCCAAACACCAGCCGGCGCACTCGCGCGGCCACCAGGGCTCCGGCGCACATCACGCAAGGTTCCAGCGTAGCGTAGAGCGTGGCGGCTTCCAACCGGTAGTTGTGCGAACTAGCGCCTGCTTCGCGAAGAGCGAGCATCTCGGCGTGGGCGGTTGGATCGGATTTCGCAATGGGCGAATTGAAACCGCGCCCGATGATCTCGCCATCGACAACTACCACTGCGCCTACCGGGACCTCGCCGATCGCTTCGGCTTGGCGCGCCAGCCCTAAGGCTTCCCGCATGAACGGCTCATGCGCCGACATGGACGGCTAACAATCTTTCGAATAGGACGGGCTTCGCTCGAAAAGTGCGCAGCACCGGCGGCCGCAGGAGCGGAAACCTGTCGAGCATCAGCATCAGATGGGCCATAAACGCCGGACGGCGCGCCATTCGTCGATGCGCTGCTGCATATAGCTCCAGGTTATCCGCGACCAGGGCGTCAGCCAGCGCCAGCGCCTGTCGAAGAGCCAAGCTGATGCCTTCGCCGGTAATGGCGTCCACGGAACCGGAAGCGTCGCCGATCAGCACGGTACGGCCGCTATAGATCCGCTTCAGGCGGCGCGTGGCCGTAACCGCACCACGCTCTTCACCGACGGTGGCCGCGCCTTCCAGCCTCTTCGCGAGCTCGGGAAAGTGAGGCATGGCAGCATCGACACGCAGGCGCGGATCGCACGTAATCAGCGCAACGCACGCTTCGCCGCAGCCCACCGGAGTTACGTACAGTTGGCAGCCGGGGCCCCAGTAAATCTCCATGAAATCGGTCCAGGGGCCAACGCGATAGTGCCGCCGGAATCCATAGCGGAACGATTCACGTCGTACTGCATCCAGTCCGGCCCAGCGACGAACGCGCGAATTCTGTCCGTCGGCCCCGATGATCCAGCGGGCGCGCAAGTCGCTAATGCCCGTCACGTGTGAGCGCCAGAGGAGCTTTACGCCTACTTCCTGAGCGCGGTCGATCAGCGCTTGATGCAGCCGGACGCGCCGGACGGCAATCCCGCAATCGCGCGGAAAGTCAGATGCCACCGTTCCGCCCTCGCCGATAAAACGGATGCCGCGAAACGCGAACGATTGCTCGGGATCGAGCGTGACGCCCAGCCCGCGGAGCGCATTGAGTGAATCTGGCATCAGGCCTTCGCCGCAAGCCTTGTCGATGGGCGGTTGCGCGGCGTCGGCGACAACAACGCTGAAACCTTTGAGCCGCGCTGCAATCGCAGCCGCCAATCCCGCCGGCCCGCCGCCGGCGACGAAGACATCCGTATTGGAAGGAATGGCGATCAGGTTACCACCTTAATAGTACAAGCTCGGAACAGAAGCCTGGGCCCATCGCGGCCAGGATGCTGTAGGTCCCCGGCGCCGGCCGCCGCTTGGTCATGACCTCTTCCAGCACAAATAAAACCGATGCCGACGAAAGATTTCCGGTCCGCCGCAAACAGTCCCAGGACGCGGCGAGTGCGCCTTCCGGCAGATCGAGCGCCGCCGCGGTAGCCTCCAAAACGCGCGGACCGCCGGTGTGGAGCACCCAGGAACCGATATCCGATCGGGTTAGGTCTTGTTCCTCGAGAAACGCGTCCACATCCGAAGCCAGATGGTTTTGCACCACTTCCGGCACTTCGCGCGACAGCACAATGCGGAAGCCTTTTTCGGAAATGTCCCAGCCCATGACGTGCTCGGAATTGGGATAGAAGATGGATTTGGTCGCCAGGATCTCCGGGCCATCGGCGTTTCGTTCCGCGCCCGAAACCAGCACGGCAGCCGCACCGTCGCCGAACAATCCGGAAGAAATAATGTTCGCTATGGAAATGTCTTCCTGCTGCAAGGTGAGCGAGCAAAGCTCGACGGAAAGAACCGCCGCCACCTGCTTGGGATAGGCGAGTACGTAATCGGCGGCGCGCGAAATGCCGGCGGCCCCAGCGACGCAACCCAGGCCGAAGATAGGCACGCGCTTGATATTCACCGGCAGGTTCATGCGGTTTACCAGGCGCGCGTCGATAGAGGGACTGGAGATGCCCGTCACCGAGACGAAGAAGAGAGCGCCCAGATCCTCGGTGGCAAAACCCGAGCGCGACAGCGCGCAGCAGAGCGCCTTCTGGCCGAGATCCTGCGCCACTTCAATCCAATGATTGTTGGCCGCGCCCCAGCGCGTGAGCCCATAATACTCTTCAATCGGTAGCGCCAAGTGCCGCGTCTCGACGCCCACGCGAGCCTGTAGGCGCTCCAGAAATACGGGATTATCCACCTTCGGCCCCCAATGCTTTTGCAGCGCCTGCAGCAGCACGCGCTGATCGTATTTGTGCTGAGGCAGCGCGCTGGCAACTCCGGCGATGGTCATAAGGTGGTGGGACTCCCTGGGGGTATTTTACAAGATAGAATCCGGAAGGCAGAATTCAGAATCCAGAAGACAGGATTCAGAAGTCAGAATGGGCTTAGTGGAGTTGGGCCAACTCCTGCGCGTAGAGCCGGTTGTGAGGAAATTCACGCGCCAGCGCGCCCAGCAGGTCGCGCGCCTTCGGAACGTCCTTGCTGCGCAGAGCAGCTACGGCCAGCAGCAGCCGGGCATAGGGCGACAAATAGCATCCTTTTGCGGCGGTGAGCCGTAGATCATCGACACCTTTGTCGCGATCGGTCTGCGCGCCGCCAGCCTGCAAAATCCAGCGCACGGGCGCGGGCTTGAGGCTGAACAGATAATTTTCGACCCCGACGGCGAGATATGCGTCGTAGTAATTCGGTTCTATCATGAGCAGCTTTTCTGCGGTAGCGCGGCTGTCCTTGATCACTTTCAAGGCATCGAAGTCCCGTCTTTCGATCAGCGCCTCATAATCGGCGCGCAGGCCCAGCGTCAGGATTCTCGCAAAAAGCGCGTCGGCGTCTTCAGGCATTTGTTGGAGGATTCCATCCGCCAGCGCCCCGGATTTTTCCAGTTCCTGATCGAATGCCTGGCGCACCACAGGGTCGGGCGTAACCTTGGGGCGGCGGTGGAACATTCCGCTGTCGACAAAGAATTCCGAATGGAGGATATTCAGGCGATCGAATTCCGCGAACAGATACGCGGCGGCGTTGGAAACCGGGCCGAGCGGATCGGCGGGGTGATCCCGCTCCCATTGCCCGAAGGTCCGGTGCGCCTGGTCGAAATCGAGATTGTACATCTGCCGATAACCGCGATCGATGACCGGATTCACGCTGGGCTCGGTAAGGTTCGGAGCGGCCATGGCTGAGGCGGCAGCAAGAACCGTGAAGACTAAGGCGCGTAGGATCATTTCAGGATCACTCTTTTCGCAAGACCCAATGCCTCGCTCCAGAAGGTGGCCGAGGAATGCATCATTTCGACTACGTTCTTCATCGCACGCACGAACTCATCGGCCTCCCGCTCTTTCACCAGCAGTGGAGGCGACGCTTTCAACACCATAAAATTGTTGCCGCACATTTGCGTGAGAAAACCTTGGCGAAACAGCCGCATCACCACCACCTGTCCGAACATGCCGGGATGAATTTTCCCGAAGGCTTCGAACGAAAGCCGCAATGCTAGTTTCCGCGGCGGTTGGAACTCAATCCCATTCAACAGCCCCAATCCGCGGACTTCCTTCACCATTTCATACCCCGATAGAGCTTCCCGCAAGCGGGTGCGCAGGAAATCTCCGGCGGCCAGGGCCCGCTCTCCGAGGTGTTCGCGCTCCAGGGCTTCGATGGTCGCAAGACCCGCGCGCATGGCCAGCCCATTCTCGCTGAATGTGGACGTGTGGACAATGGCGCGTGCAATGGACCCGTGCACGGACTGATAAACCTGGTCCGACATGAGCAGTGCGCCGCTCGGAACCAGGCCGCCGCTGAGCGCTTTCGCCAGCACGATCATGTCGGGCTCAATGTTGTAGTAATGCGATGCCAGGAACCGCCCGGTCCGGTACATACCGGTTTGCACTTCATCCACTACCAAGAGCGTCCCGTGACGGTGGCACAGAGCCTGGACGGTCTCCAGGTACACCGGCGGTGGAACGCGCACGCCGCCCTCGCCCTGCACCGGTTCAACGATGAAGGCCGCGAATCGCTTGCTGGCCAGCTTGTGTTCCAGCGCCGCGAGATTCCCGAACGGGACTGCTTCGGTGTCAGCCAGCATCGGACCAAAATGCTCGCGCCAGAACGGATCGCCCATGAGCGAGAGAGCGCCGCATGTCAAGCCGTGGAACGCGCCTTCGGCATAGAGCAGACCGTTGCGCCGGGTGTGCGCACGCGAAAATTTGATGGCGGCTTCCACGCCCTCGCTGCCCGAGCTGCAGAAAAACGCCTTCTTGACTTGCCCGCCCGCGCGCCAACACAGCTTGTCGGCCAATTCGCCGGCTAGTTCCGGAACGTGGCTCTGGAGCATGGCCGGACCGCGACGGTCCAATTCGTCCTTGATCGCCTCAATCACCGAGGGATGATTGTGCCCCAGGTTTTGCACGCAATAGCCCGAAAGAAAATCGAGGATCCGACGGCCGTCTTCGGTAAAAAGCTCGGTTCCTTCGCAGCGCGTGTAGCGCGCATTCATTTCGAGAACATCCAGCAAACGAGCCCACTCGGGATTGACGCGATCCCGGTAAAGCTTGTCCTTACTGATAGAGGCCCCGATACTGGCAGAAGCGCCGATGGAGCCGGTAGGAGCTAGCACTGTGTTAGAGGACGGCCCTTGGCCAGGGGTGGTTTCGGAAACCTCACTCTCAACCGGCAGCCGTGACCTCCTGTCCGATTTCGGCGGCTAATTGCACGTCCGGAATCTCAATGCCGGTGCGGGTTCCTTCGCCCGGTTTGCTGTCGATCCACATGCGATAATCGGGGCCGTACAGCACTTTCATACGCTCATTTACGTTACTCACGCCGATGCCCTGCTCAAACAGGGTCGCAAGGCGGGTCTCCGGAATGCCGACGCCATCGTCCTCCACCACCAGATGCAGGCGGCCATCGGCCAGGTAGCTGCGGACGCGAATCATCCCCCCATCCACTTTGGTGGCCAGCCCGTGCCGGATGCTGTTCTCGATCAACGGTTGCAGGAGCATGCTAGGGACCATGCGGTTCAGCGTCTCAGGATCAATGTCCTTGATGAACCGGAGCTTCTCGCCGAAGCGCACCATCTCGATGGTCATGTAATTGTCGATGAACGCCAGTTCCTCGCGCAGGGGGGTGAGATTGTCGGTCTTGCGCAGAAGGCGGCGCAAGATGCTGGAGAGCCGATAGACCACGCTGCGCGCCTGCTCGGGATTGCTGCGGATGAGCGATGACACCGAATTGAGCGTGTTGAATAAAAAGTGTGGATTGATCTGGCTGGTGAGGGCGGCCAGACGAGCTTCATTCAAGCGCAACTGCTGCGCTTCCAGCTTCTTTTCGTTGCGCGCGCTGTTCCAGATCTTGAGCGGAATCATCACGGCGAATAGCATACTTGCGTACGCAGCAAGAACCGTGACCCAGTGGGTTTCGTTCCAGATGGGCGCCAGAAACACGCCGTCTTTGCGCAGGTGGGCCACCTCGATGCGCAACAGCCCGCTGAAAATGATGCTGAACAGGCAGCCTAATTGAAACAGAAGCCGGAGCTGATAGGGCCGCTCACGCAACCGGCGAGGATTCAAGCTAAAGATCGCGATCGGCGAAAAGCGCCAGACGTCTTCTTTCTCGGGCGCCAGATCGCGCAATAATCCGCCGAGTACGCCGACTCCGGCGAACAGTAGCATCGTCATCAGCTCGCCCCGGACGACTACGGCCGGGAGGGAGATCAGGATGCCCGAAAGCAGCCCGGTGACGTAGCCGCCCACCATTCCGGACAGCATGCTGCCCTCCAGGCCCAAGTCCACAGCGTCGTATTTCACTTGGTTCAAGACACGAAAGAGGACGCTGGCGCCGTACATCGCCCAGAACATGAGGGCTAGCTTGACGCGTTGCACCAAAGTGCGATCCTCGCGCATCAACATCAACTGGAACGCGCTGAAACGCGAAAGGATGCTGGCCAGGGACGCCGCCACTGCCACCCGTAGCAGCAGGGTCAGCAGATGTTGGGATTCCATGGGGGCGCCTGTTGGTCATTATAATGAATAGATTCGACTCCTCGATTTCCTACCCTATGCTGAGCAAAGTCGCCGAAGCTAATTTTCCCAGCCGATTCGGCCATTTCCGCATTTATGGCTTCGAGGGATCATATGGCCGGGATGTGGAGGAATGCGTGGTATTGAGGATGGGCGAAGTGTCCTCGGGCGACCCGCCGCTGGTCCGCATTCACTCCCAGTGCCTGACGGGCGACGTGTTTCATAGCCTTCGGTGCGACTGCCGGTCGCAACTGGAGCTATCGCTCAACCTGATCGCCGAAGAGGGCCGTGGGCTGCTGATTTACGAGCACCAGGAAGGACGCGGCATCGGGCTGCTGAACAAGCTGCGCGCCTACGAGTTGCAGGACGGGGGCGCCGATACCGTGGAAGCCAACGAGCGCCTGGGTTTTGAGGCCGACCTACGCGACTATCGGATGCCGGCCGAAATTCTGCGGTACTTCAAGATCAAGAGCGTGCGCCTGCTGTCGAACAATCCGGACAAGATCGCCGCGCTGGAGAATGCCGGGATTCGGGTGGCCGAGCGCATTCCGTGCATTATCGCGCCGCATGAATCGACGGAGGGATATTTAAGGACGAAGAAGCAGAAGATGGGACATTTGTTGGATTAGCCGTTAGTCGCCCATCGCTGATGCCGCGGCCAAATCCCCGACACGCCCTACTTCTGTTTCGTTTTGGGCCGGGAAACGGACAGCGAACGGGAGCGCGGAACAGGCAGTGATAATGACGCCCAAAATCAGGAACGCCTGCGGATAGGTGAGGCTGGGAGACTTGAAAAGAAATCCCGCCAAAACGGCTCCCGCGTTTCCTCCAGCTCCGACGATGCCCGCCACTGCGCCCAGCGCGCGCTTGTTGATGAACGGCACTACGGAGTAATTCGCCCCATTCGACATCTTCACGAACAGGCCTGTCAGCATCATCCCGGCGATGGCAGCCGGCAGCCAGCGCATCTGGGAGAACAGCATCATCGCCAATCCTTCGGCACCGATGGTACAGGCCAGCAGGAGAGCACGGCCGCGCAGGCCCCAGCGCCGGTTGCAGCGGTCACTCACCATGCCGCCGAGAGCGCGCGCAAACAGGTTCATCATTCCGAAACTGCCCGCGACAACGCCCGCGATTTTGAGCGAGAGGTGGAAGGAATCCGTGTAGTACAAAGCCGCGAAGTTGTCGATAGTCAGTTCGATGCCAAAGGAAGCGGCGTAGAGCAGAGCCAGCGCCCACACCCGGGGATCGCGACAGGCTTCAGCAAAAGCGCCCGTCGCCCGGCCGGCGCGCTCGATGCGAAGATTGCCGTCGGGCGTGTCTTCGGTCAGGAAGTAGTACGCGATACCGGTGAGCAGCAACGCCACACCCGCCACCAACATCGCCAGCCTCCAACTCCACCAGCTCCCCGCACCCAGGCTGAGAAACGCGCTAAACAGCAACGGCATCACGATCTGTGTGACGCCGCCGCCCAAATTGCCCCAGCCCGCCGCGGTGGCATTCGCCGTTCCGACAATATTCGGCGCGAACATCACGGACGTGTGATATTGCGTGATCACGAACGACGCGCCGATGCCGCCGATGGCTAACCGGAACATCAGGAACGATGTGTAATCGTGCGAGAACCCCACACCCATAACGGGCAGCGATCCCAAGACCAACAGCCAGGTGTAGGCCCGCCGCGGGCCGATCCGGTCGCAGAGCCAGCCTACTAACAAGCGCACCAGGATGGTCGCCGCAACCGCGGCAATCGCGGAATTGCCAACCTGCTGCTTGGTCAGGTGCAGTTCATCGCGGATGATGGGCATGAGCGGAGCAATACCGAACCATCCGAAGAAGCAGAGAAAGAACGCCAGCCACGCCATGTGGAAGGCGCGCATGGGCGTGCTGCTGAAATCGAGGAGCCGGATGCTGGTGGCCTTATTGCGAATCGTCATGCGTGTCCAACCCCAGAACGATTTGGCCCGCATCGTCCAGACGCACCGGAAAAGTCTTAATCCCGCACTCGCCAAACAACGCCTGGCCAGTAGCGATATCAAATTTCCAGGCATGTAGCGGGCAGATCAACGTGGTTCCTCCCAGCAATCCGTCGGCTAACGGTCCGCCCCGATGGGGACACGCCGCCTGCACGGCAAACAGCTGGCCGCTGCGTGCGCGAAACACAGCGATATCCTCTCCGCGAACGGAATAGGTGCGCCCTTCTCCGAGGGGAATGGCGTCGAGCGGACCAATGATCAATTCGGTCATGTTCCCTGTCATGCCCCCGGTCATGACAACACCGGCAGCACCGACGCGAATTCATTCTGATGGGCGGTCAGGTAGGCTTCCTTCCAAGGATCTTTGTGGGCCGCTTTGGATTGAGCGATCTCCTGCTCCAGCCGGGCCACGATTCCCTCGCTGTCCTCCACCACCACGGCACGGATTTTGTCGATCCCCAGGCGTGACACAAAGCCATGCGTCCGTTCCAGGTATTTTGCATTCTCGCGATAGTACTGAATGAAGCGGCCCATGTATTTCAGAACGTCTTCATGAGTGTCGACGACGCAGAGAATGTCGCCCTTACGCACCGAGGAGCCGGCCGCGCCACCCACATAGATCTCCCACTTGCCGCCTTCCACGGCCACTGCGCCGACGTCCTTCACCATGGCCTCCGAACAGTTGCGCGGGCAACCGGCGGTTGCAAGCTTCATCTTGTGCGGACTGTCGAACCCTTGGAATTCAAGCTCGATTTTGGTGGCCAACGCCATGCTGTCGCCGATTCCAAAGCGGCAAAAGTCGGTGCCCGCACAGCTCTTGCAGGTGCGGTAGCTTTTGCCATACGCGTAGCCCGAGGGCATGTCGAGGTCCTGCCAGATCTTGGGCAAGTCGTCTTTGCGAATGCCCAGCAAATCGATGCGCTGGCCGCCCGTCAGCTTCACCAGCGGGACGTGATACTTCTCCGCCACGTCGGCGATCCGCCGCAATTGGGCAGGCGAGGTAACACCGCCGGGAATCTGAGGAACTACAGAGAATGTTCCATCCTTTTGGATGTTGGCGTGAACGCGTTCATTGATGAAGCGCGCGTCCTTCTGATCGTCGTATTCGCTCTTCCAAAGAGTCTTGAGCAGCGAGGCCAGGCCCGGCTTGCTGGCAGCGTCTTCTTTTCCGGCGGCGAGCGATGCAAAGACGGCGGAGACCGATCGCAAGTTCCGTTCCCGAATGGCCCGGATCAGCTCGGGCTTGGTCAGCGGCACGCCCGGGACGTAGTAGTGCACCGATGGATCTTCTTCGGTTTGCCCGCCGCAGGCCCATTCCACGATCTCGGCGACCATCGCTTTGCAGGATCCGCAGCCCATGCCGGCGCGCGTTGCGTCCATCACCGCTTTGGCGCTGCGCTTACCAGCCTGAACGCAGGCCACCAGAGCACCCTTGCTCACGCCGTTGCAGTTGCAGATTTGCGTGCTCGCATTCATCTCTTCGAAGGTGACTTGTTTGGGCGGATCGCCGATATCGAACAGCAGGCGAAGCCGTTCCTCGGGCAGCGGCGTGTTGCGGTCGAAGGCTTGCATCAAATAAGCGGCCTTGCTGATGTCGCCCAGCAAAATGCCGCCCACCAGGCGTCCGTCGCGGATGATCAGCTTCTTGTAGGTCCCGCGCTTGGGTTCTGAGAACTGCACTACTTCGTCTTCGGGAAGCTGCGGGTCCACGATTCCCATGGACGCCACTTCCACGCCCATGACTTTGAGCTTGGTGGCGACTTTCGAGCCGTGATAAGCCGCTCGCGGATTCTTGCCCGTGATGTGGTCGGCCAGCACTTTGGCCTGCTCCCAGAGGGGCGCCACCAGCCCGTACATCTGGCCTCGATGTTGGGCGCACTCGCCGACGGCGTAGATATTGCGATCATCCACCGAGCGCATCTGATCGTCGACCACGATGCCGCGCTCCACCGTGAGCCCCGATCCGGCTGCGATCTCCCAGTTGGCCTTGATTCCGGCGGAGATCACCACCATGTCGCAGTCCAGCGTGCTGTCGTCCGCGAAGCGGAGTCCGCGCACCTGGTCGTGGCCAAGAATCGCGGTGGTGTTCTTTTGGAGCAGGACTTTGACGCCCAATCGCTCCATGCCTTCCTTGAGAATCGCACCGGCGCCCGCGTCCAACTGCACTTGCATGAGATGGCTGGCCAAGTGAACGACGTTCACCTCCACGCCGAAGTTTTGAAGCCCACGGGCCGCTTCCAGGCCTAACAATCCCCCGCCGATCACGGCGGCGATTTTCTTCCCTTGGGCATAGCGCGCGATCTCGCGGCAATCATCCAGGGTCCGGAATACAAATACGCCTGGCTTGAAACTGCCGTCGGGCATGCTGATGCCTTCGATGTGCGGGATGAATGGGCGGCTACCGGTGGCAATGATCAATTGATCGTAGGGTTCGGCGCTTCCGTCTTCGCCGTAAACCAGCTTGGCGCGGCGCAGCAAACCGGCGGCGCGCAACCCGGCGTGCAAATGGATTCCGTTTTCCTGGTACCAGGACAGCGGATTCAGAAAAATCTCCTCTTCCTGGTAGGAGCCGTTCAGCACGTTCGACAGCAGGATGCGGTTGTAATTGCCCGTGGGTTCGTCGCCAAACATGGTGATATCAAACTGGCCCCCGCCTCCGCGCGCGAGAATTTCCTCTACGGTTCGCGCTCCCGCCATTCCATTGCCGATCACTACGAGCTTTCGTTTCTGTTCCATTACGTAATCTCCATGAATCCGATATCAATAACCACGGAGGACTTCAACTCCGCGGGTCCCGCTACAAGCACTTCCACTGGACTTCCCGGCGGAATATCCTCCAATACTGCAAGCGGCACGTGGATGGCGGCCTTTGCGCCGACCGGAAAGTAGCGCATGGGCTTTCCACGACTCGCGAGCAGCAGATAAATGAGTTCCCCGGAAGGGTTCCCGGCGCGAAAATAGATGGTCTGCGAACGGCGGTCGACGGGCACGACATACTCGGCCGGCGGGTCCAGCGAGACCGGACGATCGAGACCGCGGCCGTGATAGGCAAACAGGCCCTGAAGGAACACGGGTTTCTCTAGCAATGAATCCCCTTTTCCAAACGAACAGCGCAGACTTTGAACTCGGGCATGCGGGAAATTGGATCAAGCGCCGGATTGGTAAGCAGGTTGGCGCGTCCCACGCCCGCGTAGTGAAACGGAACAAACACCGTATCCATTCGAATGGAGGGCGTCAGTTGCGCCGTCAGCAGCGCGCTGCCGCGCCGCGAGGTGAGCCGGACTTCCTCGCCCTCAGCGATGCCATAGGTGCGCGCCATCGAAGGATGGATCTGTACAAAGGCGGTTGGCGACCCTTGCAATAGCGCCGGCACGCGCCGGGTCTGCGTCCCGGACTGATACTGCGCCATGATGCGACCGGTGGTCAGATACAACGGATACTCGGGGTCCGGCTCTTCTGCCGGCGGCCGGAATTCCACGGGATGAAAACGAGCGCGGCCATCGGGCGTGGCAAAGCGCTCCGCGAAAAGCCGGGGCGTCCCAGGATGGTCCTCACTGGGGCAAGGCCAAAAGACGCCGTCTTCGCGAAGAATGCGTTGGTAAGTGATACCGGCATAGTCGGCCTTGCCTCCGGCCGACGCGCGCCGTAATTCCTCGAAGACACTGGCTGGTTCGGAGGGGAAGAATCGCTCGTAACCCAGCCGGCTGGCGAGCGCCGCCAGGGCCTCCAGATCGGTCCGCACTCCCCAGGGCGGATCGGAAGCACGCTGGCGCAGGATGACACGCCCTTCCAGGTTCGTCATTGTGCCCTCCTCTTCGGCCCACTGCGCGGCAGGAAGCACCACATCGGCGCGTTCGGCCGTTTCCGATAGGAAGAAATCGGAAACCATCAGGAAATCCAGCTCTCCCAGGCGCTGCTCCATGTGCGCGGCGCGAGGCGCGGAAACAGCGAGATTGGATCCGAACACCAGCAACGCTCGCACTCCGCCGTCCGACCCCATGGAATCCAACATTTCGTAAGCGGACCGGCCGGGCACGGGCAGATCCGCCTCGTCTATGCCCCACACCTGCGCGATGAACGCGCGATCCTCCGGATTGTCTAAACGCCGGTAGCCGGGCAACTGATCGGCTTTCTGGCCGTGTTCGCGCCCGCCCTGGCCATTGCCCTGCCCCGTCAAACAGCCATAACCGCAGTACGGCTTACCCGCTTTTCCCAGCGCGAGCGCGAGGTTGATGAAGGCCAGGACATTGTCCACGCCGTGGCTCTGTTGCTCGGGACCGCGCGCCGTCAAAATCATAGCGGTCTTCGCGCCACCCAGCAGGCGTGCGGCGTGCCGCAACTGCTGTTCGGAAATGCCCGTGATGCGCTCTACGCGATCCGGCCAATACGAGGACACAACCTTGCGAACCGCGTCGAAGCCGGAGGTGCGGCCGGCGATGAACGCTTCATCCAAGTAGCCCGCTTTCATCGCAATATTCAGCAGTCCGTTGGCAAGCGCGGCATCGGTGCCCGGGGTGATTTGCAGGTGCAGGGTGGATGAGGCGGCGGTTGGGGTAGCCCGAGGGTCAACCACGATGAGAGAGCCGCCCCGCCTCTTTTGCGCTTGAAAATACTGCATCACGGGAGGCATGGTCTCGGCCACATTGCTTCCCACTAGAAGAATCACGTCCGCGTGCGGGAGATCCGCCAATGGAAACGGAAGTCCCCGGTCGATGCCAAAGGCCTTTGCCGACGCCGCGGCGGCCGACGACATGCAGAAACGGCCGTTGTAATCGATCTGCGAAGTCCGCAGCGCCACCCGAGCGAACTTGCCAAGCAAATACGCCTTCTCGTTGGTGAGACTGCCACCTCCGAAAACGCCAACCGCATCTCGGCCGTGCTGCCGCTGTGCTTTTTCAATCGCGCTAGTGATGCGATCCAGCGCCTGGTCCCAACTGGCAGGCCGTAAAGCTTCGGTCCGGTGGTCGCGAACCAGGGGAGTTCGCAACCGGTCGGGTCGCGTCAGAAGTTCGGCGGCCGTCCAGCCTTTTTGGCACAATCCGCCGTTATTGGTCGGAAAATTACGCTCTGTTACGGCCCAAGTATCTTCGCCGGTGACTTGGAGATGCATGCCGCATTGGAGCGAGCAATAGGGGCAATGCGTGGCGCAAGTTCGAGTTGGCGTGCGATTCTCGCTGGGTGACACTTGCAGCATAATTTCCCAAGGGGCGGCGTAAGTGGCCACCTATGCGTGTTTGGAACTCTGAAGCTGGGCTAACAGGGCGAGCTGGGCTAACTAGGCGAAACGCTACGTAGCGGGAAACTGCGACAAACTGAGCAGTTGTTTGATTATAGCAGAGGCCCGGCGCGGGCAAGGGTCAGCTTGATCACATGAACCCTTTCGACGGTTTGCCGGCTTCTCGCTCATGTGGATTACTTCCGGATCACGGACCCTGGGTCCAGGAACTCCTCCAACAGCATATGGCGCTCCAGGGGAAGAACACGGTTATGCAATCGCCTTTGACGAAAGTCCGGCCTCGCCACAGTCAGCCCCTGACGTAACCGTGCGGGTCCATATTGATATGTCCGTTTGCTGCCGTGGCGTGAAGCGCTCCTCCGATATCAGTGATCGAGAATTTGCGCTTTTCGAGATGCATGATGTCGTAGTGGAAACCGTCCGGCAGGCGATAGGAAAACTTCCATCCCCGCGGAAATGGAGCATCGGCATGCCGAGCTCCGTTACGGCCAAAAATCAAGTCTCGATCGTCGATCCATTGATAGTGCTCCTGCTTCCGAAGATAGGCGCGCTCAAACTCGCGCACCGCTTTCGCGGCTCCCTCGATATTTGCTTCGTCGCCATAGCTGCGGGCATGACGCCAGAGACTTTTATGCCCGCCACCGGCGCTGAATGAACACTCCGGGAGGAGCAGAGGCGATCCCATGTCGATCGGCTTAATACGAGCGGACCACTGCTCTTCTTCGGCGAGATCAGCGGCCAGCCTTTCCAGAAAAGGGCCAGGATTCGGCGTGGCGAGGCTGCTTAAGTGGCCGACAAGTTGGTCGCACCATCTGAAGCGAAAGTATTGCACAATCTTTGCCGCGAACTCGGATCGATGTTGTTGCGTCGAGAACCCCAATATGTGCGGGCTCTGATGCTTATCAGCGATATGGCAGGCTTGGCGAACGGTTCCTATATTAATTTCCGGATTCTTTTTCGGGGCTGGAACGAATAACAGGGACCAAGCTGCTGGCAGTCCGCCCTGCGAATCCAGCGCGTTGCGGAGACGCGCACCGTACGAGCTTGGAATGCCGAGCAGAATCGCTGTTTCCATCGGCCTGAGGCTATTCTCGGATCAACCTGATCACGATATCGAGTGGCACGGAGATTCGACGTAGGTCTTCGTCGGTGAGCGATTCGACGAGGCGCTCGAATAGTTGGCGCTGATTCGTACCTGGTAGATCATCCCCAGTTGGCGTTAATGGCTTCGATGCATCGCTCGACGAAACCCACTCCTCGCGCCAAGGAACACCCGCTGCGGTACACCACGCCCTAATTCTGCGTACGACTGCTTGAAATCGATGGCGGTGCCAGATTTGTGAAAGGCCGTGGGCTTTGATGAGCTTTGAAAAAGATCCGAGGCCAGAGTGGGTATCAAGGCTTCCAGCGATTCGATTCTTGACGTCTTCCGCTAAATCCGCTGATTGGATGAAAGACTTTCGCTCGCCAAGCTCGAGCTCCAGAGTCGCGGCCGGAATTTTCACGAGTTCACCGGATCCTGAGAGCTCTGTGGGCAATAACCACACGACGGTATCCTCGGAAAGCACGTACCACGGTTCCGATGGTGGCAGGCCGCGCGGAATTCGTGTAAAAGCTTCGAAGATATCCTCCCGCAGACGCGTAGCGCCGCTTTCCGGCGCGTCCGCGAGGAGTTGGGGCATGTCCGCAGGCGCCACGACGAGATCTCTACCCTCTCGGCGACGAACAAGCGCGATCGATTCGAAATGCTTAAGGAAATCTCCGAATGATTCTTGCTCGTGCCCACTGGGCGGATAGGTGAGATCGCGTCTCTTTGCGACCTTAAGAATCAGCTGGCGGAGTTTCGCACCCGGTACGGGGCCGGCGGAAGTCTTCAATCCGACCGCTAGTGCCTCTGCAACAATCTGTTTCCAAGCTTCATCCATTCGACTAAACGATTGTACGCAAAAATGGGGCCCTGCGGCCCCATTTTTTAAATCTATCCACCTCGCTAGACGGGCTTTATCAGCGGTCGGTTGAACTAGTCGCTGTGGGAACGCTCTAGGCCGTGCCGCCCCGGTCTTTCGAAACTTCCGGCCCAAATCGCAAATATGCCATTCGTTGCGGAATTAGCCTCATTGTAGCGCACTCAGCGAGTCCTCGCCAGAAGCAGTGACGCGCCGCCCGGAAGTTCGGATGTTTGACATCAACTTGACGAGAAACGGCCAAGTCGCCAAATGGCTTGAAGCACCTGATTTCTCATTTCAAGCTGACCCACCACCCGGCGCACTACCCGTTACTTCTGGGCGAATTCGCGCGCGAATACGGCATCCAGCGCGCCATCCCCGCGTTGCCGGATGATCTCTTCCACACGCGTCAACACGGCTTCGTCGCGCGCGTAGAAGGCCAGCCCGGCTAGAGCATCCGCGGCCACGGGGCCGCTCTCATCCGCCAACCGGCCGAGGAGGAATTCCAGCGCTTCGTCGATTCTCAGCATGGCGATCGCGACCAGCAGCGTCCGCCGCTGTTCCGCTGCGCCACCGCGCTCCCAGGCCTCGCGCAACACCTCGAATGCGGAGGGTAAATGCGACTCGCCCAGCGCCAGCGCGGCTTGCTCGCCAATGCCCTCGACGCTGGAATTCAGGAACTTCGCCACGAACGCGACCGACCCCGCCGGATCCAGGCTGAGCAGCGCGCCGAAGCATTCGCCCGAAACTTCGACTTCCTTGTCGCCGAGCAAAGCCTTCAGCCGTAACAGCAGACTGCCTTCGGGACGGCCGCTATCGGCGATGGCGCGCATGGCCCCCACACGGGCCGGGACCTCGCGATCTGCCAGCAACGTGACGCATTCGAGCAAGGCATCGGGATGTCCCATCCGCGCCAAGCCCCGAGCGCATAAACCCCTAAGTGGCGCGGCCGCATCCACTTTCGGGCCGAAGCTGCCCTCCAACTGGACGTGGTGGACGCCGGCGAAATAGACCTTCGCGGCAGGATCGTCCAATTGAATCAGGGCCTGGACGATGGCCGTGGTGGCTTTGCAGGCAGGATCCAGCTTGGCCGGATCTCGCATCAGCTTTTCGAAAGCTTGAACCAGGTCCGGCGCCAGGGCGCCTGCTTCCAGCTGTTCGACGGCCGCCGCAGCAGCAGCTACGGCATGATTGCTCTTGTGACGCAGAAACGGCGCCAGATCGCGCTGGAGATCGTACTTCTCGGGCGACTCGCGGATGGCGCGGATTGCCGCCAGGGCATCCTCGGTAACCAGGACTTTCGGCACAAGGCAATTATGGCCGTTAAATCAGCAACTTACAAAGCATTTTCTCTATCCAATTGATTCTGCACACCTGATGGCTCCCACACGTCAACAACTATGTGACCCGAATTGCGCTTTGGGTGTGCCTTTTTTCGGTGCTTGGAGTGTGCCTCCCGATCCAGGCAGCCGATGTAGATCTCAACACCCTACTCAAGGGGGTGGAACAGCGCTATAACCGCGCCAAGACCCTGCAAGTGCATTTTGTGGAATCCTATACCGTCCAGGGACGGGCGCGGAAAAGCGAATCGGGCGAGCTGACGCTGCGCAAGCCCGGCAGAATGCGCTGGGATTACACGACACCCTCGGGGAAGCTTTTCGTTTCCGACGGCAAAGATGTCTATCTCTACACACCCGAGGCGCACCGGGTGGAGAAAACCAAGCTCAAGGCCAGCGACGACATGCGCGCGCCGCTGGCGTTCCTGCTCGGCAAGCTGGATTTCGCCAAGGATTTTCGGGATTTTGAATTCAAGCCCGACGGCATGAATTACCTGGTCACAGCCAAGGCCAAGAACGACAAGTTTCCGTACGAAAAGATCCAGATGCTGGTGACGCCCGATTACGAAATTCAGCGCATGGCGATCAACCTCCAGGGTGAGTCGATCCTCACCTTCCAATTGGACGGCGAGAAGGTGAACCCGCCCGTCAACGATGCTCTGTTCCAGTTCCAAATGCCCGCCGGCGCAACTTTGGTGGATGCCGAGGGGGGCGCATAATGGCTGAATTCGTGCTGAAATACGCCGACCCGCGCGGCGAGATGCACCAGCAGGTGGCCGAGGCCGGCTCAGAAAGGGAATTGCGCGACCGGTTTTCCCAACAGGGCTTCCTGATCTACTCCATCAAGCCGCGCCGCGAGATCGCCGGCATGGCGATTGGCGGGGGCAAGAAAAAGATCAACCTGGAGAAGTTCCTGATCTTTAACCAGCAGTTCGTTACGCTGATTCGGGCCGGACTGCCGATTTTGAAAGGCTTGGATCTTCTGTCCGAGCGTCTCACGGATGCCAAGCTGGCGCCGCACATCAAAGCCGTCCGGGAAGAAGTGAAGAACGGATCGCTGTTATCGGATGCGTTCGCGCGACAGGGAGTGTTTCCACCTATCTATGTGACATCGGTGCTGGCGGGCGAGAAAAGCGGCGCGCTGGGCGAGGTGCTGGACCGCTTCATCACCTATCAGAAGCTGGCGTTGGCGGTCCGCAAGAAGATTGTCCTCTCGATGGTGTACCCGTGCCTCTTGATCGTGCTAGTGATCTGCCTGATGGTGTTCCTGATCACCTTCGTGGTCCCGAAGTTCGCCGAATTATATAGCAGCATGTCGGCGCAATTGCCGGCGGCCACACAAATCCTGATCGCCATCGGGACCACGGCGCGCAACTACATCCTGTCTGGATTTGTCGGCTTGATTGTGGCGGCGATCGCGTTTCGTTTTTGGGCGAAAACTCCGGCGGGCGAGGAGCGGATCGATCGCGCCCGGCTCAAGGTGCCGGTGGTGGGCGAGATTTGGATCAAATATCAGGTAGCGCAGTTTGCCCGTGTGCTTGGCACTTTGCTGGTAGGTGGAATCCCGTTGCTGCAGGCCCTGGATACAGCGTCCAGTTCGCTGGGCACGCGATTGCTGAAAAACAGCTTGGCGGAGGCTGGCCAGAGGGTGAAGGAGGGCCAGGCGCTATCGGCATCGCTGTCCAAAACCGGCATATTTCCAGGGCTTTCCATCGACATGATCGAAGTGGGGGAATCCACGGGCGCGCTGCCGCAAATGCTGGCCAGCGTGGCGGAATTTTACGAGGACGACGTCAATACCCGGATGACGGCGGCGCTCTCGCTGATTGAGCCCGCAATCATGATTTGCATGGGTTGTTTCGTGACGTTCGTATTGGTTGCGCTTTATCTGCCGATCTTCTCCTTGGCGGACACGCTCAAATGAAGAATTCAGAATTCAGAAGTCAGAAGTCAGAAGTCAGAAGTCAGAAGTCAGAAGCAAGAATTCAGAAGTCAGAAGTCAGTAAACCGAGGTGCGCGGGGTCGCTCCCCCCTTCTGAATTCTGGCTTCTGGATTCTGGGTTCCAAGGGGTTTTGTGGCCGCTAGAGATACCATCAAAATCATTCAGCCCGCCGACGAGATCGCACAGGCTAAAACGCTAGCCACGCGCTACCGTTGCGATTTTGTGGACCTGCGTGAAGTGCGCATCGATCACGACCTGTTCCACTCGGTGCCGGTGGACCTGATGTTCCGCTACAACTTCGTGCCCATCCATTCGGAAAACGGGCACCTGGACATCGCGCTGGCCGATCCCCGCAACCTGAACCTGATCGACGAGCTGGCCATCCTGCTGCAGAAGAAGCTGCACGTCAAGGTGGCCACGCTGTCGCAGATCTCCGATCTGCTCAAGAAAACCGAGCAGTCCCAGCGCGTGCTGGAAGAGGTCACGGAGGGCTTCACGCTGGACGTAATCGGCGAGGAAGAGAACGCCGACGAAACGCTCAGCATCGACAAGCTGACCGCCGACAGCGATATCGCGCCGGTGATCAAGCTGGTGGACACTACTATCTTTAACGCCTTGGAACGGCGCGCCAGCGATATTCACATCGAGACGCGCGACCAGGAAGTAGCCATTAAGTATCGTATTGATGGCGTGCTGCATTATGCCATGCCGCCCATTTCAAAGGACTGGCACTCCACCATCATTTCGCGCATCAAGGTGATGAGCGAGCTGGATATCGCCGAGCGGCGCACCCCGCAGGACGGCCGTTTTCGGGTGCGCTACAAGGGCCGCTTAATCGATTTCCGCGTGTCGATCATGCCCACCATACACGGCGAAGACGCCGTGCTGCGCGTGCTGGACAAAGAATCGATGAGCGAGAAGTTCGCCAAACTTTCGCTCGACGTGGTGGGCTTCTCGGATGCCGATCTGGTCAAGTTCCGCCGCTACATCAAGGAACCTTACGGAATGGTGCTCGTCACCGGTCCCACGGGTTCGGGCAAAACCACAACGCTCTATGCCGGAGTAAGCGAGATCAAGAACGACGAAGACAAGATCATCACCATTGAAGATCCGGTGGAATACCAGATCAAAGGCATCACGCAGATTCCGGTGAACGAGAAGAAGGGCCTGACATTCGCGCGCGGCCTGCGTTCCATTCTGCGGCACGATCCGGACAAGATCATGGTGGGTGAAATTCGCGATCAGGAAACGGCGCAAATCGCAATCAATGCCGCGCTCACCGGGCACCTGGTATTCACCACGGTTCACGCCAACAACGTGCTGGACGTGCTGGGCCGTTTCTTGAACATGGGCGTGGAACCGTACAACTTCGTTTCGGCGCTGAATTGTATACTGGCGCAACGGCTGGTCCGTGTGATTTGCGTGTACTGCAAAGCGCCCGTCAAGTATCCGGATTCCTACTTGATTGAAAGCGGCCTGAACCCGGAGGAATGGCGAAACGTGACGCTGTATGAAGGCCCGGGCTGCTTTGAGTGCGGCGGTACCGGATTCCGCGGACGGACCGCGATTCACGAGCTGCTGGATCTGAGCGAGCACATCCGCGAGATGATTCTCGATAAGCGGCCGGCATCGGAAATCAAGCGTGTGGCGCGCGAGGAAGGCATGACATTCCTGCGGGATCACGCTATCGATAAGGCGCGCGAGGGAGTAACTACATTGAAGGAGATCAACAAGGTAACCTTCATCGAAGGTTAGGCTGACCGATGTCTCTCGCCAATCTGCTTCAAGATCCGCCGCCCACGCATGCCTTCGAGCTTTCCGAAGAGGGCTTGGCGTTTGCTCCCGTGTCCGAGCCCGCGCTGGCGGAATTCTCGCACTTCCAACCTGGCGTGCTTCTGGTTTCACCGCTGCACGACAACGTCCAGCAGCCACAAGTTCTGTTGGATCATATTCACTCCGTCGCACCCGCGAACGGCCAACGCAAGCGGCGGGCCGCCGTCATTTTGCCGGATTACTGCGCTCGCGTGGCGGTGCTCGATTTCGATACCTTTCCCTCCCATCCGGAGGAGCAACAGGCGTTGGTGCGGTTCCGTCTCAAGAAAAGCGTCCCGTTCGAAGTAGACACGGCGGTGGTCAGCTACGTGGAGCAGCCACATATAAACGGCGCGAAGGTGGAAGTACTCGCGGCTGTGATGTCGTCCGATATCGTGGTCCAGTACGAAGCGCCGTTTCGCGCGGCCGGCTTCCAGCCTGGCTTGATAACCACGTCATCGCTCGCGGCGCTCAATCTGCTGGCTCCGGACGGCATCAGTCTCCTGGTCAAGCTCAGCGGGCGGGTTCTCTCGGTACTGGTGCTGCAGGAGAACGCGGTAAACCTGGCGCGCTGCATCGAAATGGAAGGAGTGCGCGTGGAAGACATTGAGGCCGTCCTGCATCCCACCATTGCCTATGTCGAGGACGAGTTGAAGGGGCGTCCGAAGCAAATCTGGCTGGCGGGATTCGGACCGGAGATGGAACAACTGGCTCCACGCTGGGAGAGCGAGTGGGGGGTTGCCGTACAGGCCATCCGCTCGCGTTTTGGCTCACCCGGGCGAGGCAATGCCGGATTGCTCGGATATTTGGAGTCGGTGGCTTAGAGAATGGCGCTACGAGTACCTATCAATCTTGCTAGCGAGCCCTTCCGGCGGGACCGGCCGTTGCTGGTGGGCTCGGCGGCGCTGGGCATCGTGCTCAGTTTGTTGCTGATCTACCAGGTGGTCGACATCGTGTCGGAACGCCATCAGGCGGCCGACATTCGTATCGCGATCGATCAACAGAACGCTCGGCTCAAGGCCATCGCGGCGCAACAAGCCAAGTTGAATGCGACGCTGCGCAAGCCGGCCAACGCCGAGGTTTTGGAGCGCAGTCTTTTCTTAAACACGCTGATCGAACGCAAGGCTATCAGTTGGACCAAGATCTTCGATGACCTCGAAAAAGTGATGCCGTACAACGTCCGGCTGGTCTCGGTGCGGCTGCCCGAGGTGGATTCCCACAACCAGGTTCTGCTGGATATGGTGGTGGGCGCGAAAGATGTGCCTCCCATTCTGGAACTGTTCAAGCGTCTGGAGGGCTCGCCGCAGTTTGGCAACACCAGCGTGCAGTCTTCGGCGCCCCCTTCCCAAACCGATCCGTTCTATCGCTATCACGTCACGGTGACCTATGCTCAGAAGCTCTAACGTGGGGAGAAGCTTTAGCGCGTGGTCGAACAATCCGCGCGCGCTGATCCGCCTGGGCCTGGGCATATTGGCGGTGGCCAACCTGGTGGCGCTGTATTTCGTGATCCGTCCTATTGGGGGCTCTGCCCAGGATCTGGCACAGCAGGCCCTGGAGATGCATTCGGCGATCCGACAGCAGCAGGGTGTGTTGGACCGTACCCGGCTGCTCGCCGGCAAAATTGAAAGCGGGCGAGGCGAAGGCGACAAGTTCATGAGCAGTTATTTCCTGCCGCGCCGGACCGCCTTCTCCACCATCATGGCGGAGCTCAATAATCTGGCTGGTCAAGCCAAGATCACTTCGCGCGACAGCGCCTGGGCCCTCGACGCGGTGGATGGAAGCGATACCCTGGATATGATGCAGATTTCGGCCAACTTTGAGGGCTTGTATCCGGATCTGATCCATTTCATCAATTTGCTGGACAAGTCGGACAGGCTGTTGATTATTGAAAGCCTCAACGCGACGCCGCAACAATCCGGTGGCCGGCTGAACGTGATGCTCAAGTTAGACACGTTCGTCCAGGAGGACGGTTCGGCACAATGAACCTGATTCCGTCCAAAGTTGGGGCCGACCCGAAGAAGATCGCCGTGCTGGCGGGGCTGGTCCTGGTCGCCGGTTATTTCTACTTTTCCAACAGCAACTCGGGGGGAGGCTCGGGGTCCACGCCGATCGTCAGCCGCGCCCCGGTGGCAACTTTGGCGACAGCGCCGGGTTCAGCCGTCCGCCCCACGTTCCGCAGCGTGCAGCAATCGGCCAGCAGCACTCGGGAATTCCGGCCGTCCCTGAAGCCCAAGGACATCGACACCGCGAGCATCGACCCGACATTACGCCTGGATCTGCTCGCGAAAGTCAAAACAGTTGGAGTGGATGGTGGCACTCGCTCGCTCTTTGAGATCGCCGCCGCACCGCCGGAGGAGATCAAGGTCAAGGAGCCCGCGAAGATCGCGATCGCGCGGCCGTTTGTCGGTCCGGAGCAGCCCAAGCCCCTGGAGCCGGCGCCGGAGCCGAAAGCGCCGCCCATTCCGCTGAAGTTCTACGGCTTCGTCAATAAAACCAAGGTAGGGGACAAGCGTGCGTTCTTTTTGGATGGCGAAGATATCGTCATCGCGGGTGAAGGCGACATGATCAAGAAGCGCTACAAGATCGTGCGCATTGGCGTGAATTCGGCCGTCGTGGAAGACACGGAGTTCAAGGGCAACAACCAGCAGACGTTGCCGCTGGAAGCGGAGCTGAACGGATGAAAAAAGCCGCGGAGATGAACGGATGAAACGGCGCGATGAGTCCGGCTTTGCGCTTTTGCTGGTGTTCGTCATGGCGGCGGCCATCTCCATCACCTTGTACATGGAAGTGCCCCGTATGGCGTTTGAATCGCAGCGAGCGAAAGAGCAGATGGCCATCGATCGCGGCTTGCAGTACAAGCGCGCCATCCAGCTCTTCTACCGAAAATACCAGATCTATCCTCAAACGCTGGACGATCTCGAGACCACGCGCAACATTCGTTTTCTGCGCCGCCGCTACCTGGATCCGCTGACCGGCAAGGAGTGGCGTTTGCTGCACGTTGGCCCAGCGGGGCAGCTTACCGATTCGCTGGTCCAACCCCCAGCTCCGCTCCCCGGCAGCAGTACGGGCAGCGGTCCCAATTCTGCTCCAGGCTCCCAACAGAGCGGCGCTTTCGCACAAGGCTCAAATTCATCGCAAACCTCGAATTCAGCGCAAACGCCCAATGCAACTCAGCCGGTAGATCCCAATAATCCCAACGATCCCAATGCGCAGGCGCCCGATCCACTCAACATGGCGGCGCGGCGGCCGAGCGATCGCATCATCGGAAGGGGCACCGGAGCAGGTGGGGGAACTCCAGTGAGTGATCCTGCTGCCGAACCGGTCGTCGAGCAGCCTCCACCACCTGAGCCCGAGCCAGCGCAGCCGCAACAACCGGCCGCCCCGGTGGAGACCCCGCAACAGCCGGCAGATCCAAACGCGCCTCAGGATCCCACGCAGCCGGAGAACCCCGCTCAGCCTCAGGCCCCGGGCCAGCAACCGATTCCAGGATTGCCCGCGGGGGCTCAACCTCCCGGTCAACCCCCAGGTCAACCCCCAGGTCAACCGCCAGCCCAGCCCCCTGTGCTATTTGCGCCGCTGGGGCCGACGCCGGGCGCAACTCCGGCGCAAACGCCGCCAACTTCGACACCTTTTCCGCAGCAGGGTCAACAGGCAGGGCAAACACAATTACCGGGACAACCAGGTACACCGGGTAATGGAGGCCAGCCACAAAGCGCGGCGAACCTCATCCAGAACCTTCTCACTACGCCGCGCCAACCTCCCTCATCCCTGAATTTCACCTCGGGAAATACCGGCGGCATTGCTGGAGTTGCCAGCACCGCGGAAGGCAAAGGAATACACGTAGTCAACGACCACGCGAAATACAAAGAGTGGGAGTTTGTTTACGACCTGAAGAAGGACAAAACCGTGGTGGGGGCCGCGGGGGTAAACCAACAACAGCAGATACAGCAGCAAATGCAGCAGAACCAAAACGGGGCCAATGGAGTTTTTGGAAGCAGCGGAAGCAATTCGTCGCCGTTCAGCTCCACTCCAACGAGTTCCCCGTCGGGCTCAAGTCCGGCCAGCCCGGCGGCGCCGGCTGCTCCAACCACAGCACCGCCTTCTCAATAAGTCTGAATTGATTAGATAAACATCTCTTCGTCGCTGGTGGCTCGATCGACAGTGGGACGATTGCCGCGCGCCATTGCTCCTAGCGCCGCCCGAACACCGGCGGCGATCCCGTTGACCTCGCGCAGAGGCCGCATGATGCCTTCGTGGACAACCGCTACCGTCTCGTGCGTGCGGCTGAGCGTGTCGTCCAGTACCATCTCGACGTGCTCCATCTGCACCTTGGCGCGTTGGGCGGCGTCGCCCACCAAATCCTCCACGATAGCCAACTGCCTTTTGGTGGAATCCAAAATGTCGTTGGCTCGCGTGGTGATTTCGGTGATCTGCTTACCACTCTGTTCCACCGTCGAAGTCGCCTTCCCGACCAAATCCTCCACCTTGGGAACGAGAGGATTGATGGATTCCTGCAGCGACTTGGTGGTCTTATAAATTGCCGCCAGCATACCCGCCTGGATGCAAAGCGCGATAGCGGAGATGATGACGAACGCCGTCATCACATAAAGCAGAGTGGACTCGCTCATGGTACCCTCCGGCGGTGATTAGATGTGTTCCGCGTCGTTCGGCGTAGTGCTCACCGCTTCGCGATAGGCTTGCTTACCGGCTTCCACCGCAGCCACAAGATTGTCGCGCTGGCGCGAAACCGTCGACTTGCTTCGCTCAAGCACTTCGGACGCCTGGTCTTGTAGTTCAGTGCTCCGCCGCTTCAGGTATTCTTTACCCTCGTCGGCTTTGGATCGTAATAGGTCCCGCGTCTCGGGTCCGGACTTCGGAGCAAACAGCAGCCCGGCCGCTACCCCCAGTCCCAACCCCAGAAAAAAGTACGAAAACTTGTTGTCGTCGTCCATCGTTAGCCGTCCTTTCTTTCCAATAAGTTCAGACTCTCCTCTACAATAGCAGTCTCGAATCTGTTAGTGTTCGTTTGGTATGGCGAAACGACAGCCACAACCGTTAGACCGCGATAAGCTCCTAAACGTTGCATTACGAGCTTTGGGTGGACGCGCGCATTCTTCGGGCGAGCTGCGTGACAAACTTCGCCGCCGGGCGCAGAGCGATCAGGACGTGGACGCGGTGCTCGCGAAACTGAAGGAGTCCGGATACCTGAACGACCGCCGTTTCGCCGAGAACTACGCGTCTGCTCGTCTCCAGAATCAGGGTCTTGGGAAGATGCGGGTCTTGCGCGATCTGCGCCAGCGTCGAGTCGCGCCCAAACTAGCCGAGCAGGTAACGGAGAAGACCTACGAACAAACCGACGAAGCCAATCTGATCGAGGAGTTTTTGCGACGCAAGTATCGCGGCAAACAGCTTGGCACGTTTCTCAGCGAGGAGAAGAATTTGGCCGGAGCCTTTCGGCGCCTGCGGTATGCGGGCTTTTCAGCGGGGCAGTCGATTCGCGTGTTGAAGCGCTTTGCGAGCCAGCCGGAAGCGACCGAGGTACTGGACGCGTTGGAGTCGGAGGAGCCCTCACCGGACGAACACGGTAACTAGCACGCCCGCCACAATCAGGCTCGCGCCCAGCACATTGCCCAGATGCGGCTTCTCGCCTAAGAATACAAACGCCATGGCGACCGCCAACGCGACGCTCAATTTGTCGATGGGCGCCACTCGCGATGCCTCACCCAGTTGCAGAGCCTTGTAGTAGAAGAGCCACGAAAGGCCGGTCGCGATCGCGGAAAGAAACAGAAACAGCAGCGAATGCCGCGAAATCTTGAAGAGGTCGGACGCATTGCCTTGCACCGCGACAATGCCCCACGCGAAGAACACGATGATCGCGGTTCGAAAGGCAACCGCGAGATTGCTGTCCACTCCTTGCACGCCGATCTTGCCGAATATGGCGACCAACGCGCCGAAGAAAGCCGATAGAACTGCGTACCAAGCCCAGTTCATTGGCCGGGGATGCCCGATATTTTGATTTTGCCGTCGGAGCGGACCGTGCCAGTCATCATGCCCGTGGTATTGAACGGCGTGGCGACGTTGCCCTTCCGGTCCAGTGCGATGACGCCGCCGTCGCCGTGCTGGGCCACCAGTTCCTTCATTACTACATCGTTGGCGGCCTGATCGAGCGAGACATGCAGGTAGCGCACACGCGCGCAGATATCCGACGCGACGACGTTGCGCATGAAATACTCACCGGTGCCTGTGGCGGACACCGCGCAGCTATCGTTGTTGGCATAAGTGCCAGCGCCGATGATAGGCGAATCGCCGACGCGGCCAGGCATCTTCAGCACGGTGCCGCCAGTGGATGTCCCGGCTGCCAGATTGCCCGCTGGATCCAGCGCCACCACGCCGACCGTGCCATGTCTATTGCCGGCCAGCTTCTTTTTCTCAGCATCTTTGTAGCGGTTCCATTCGCGCTCCGTGTAGAAGTAATACGGCGAGACTAGTTCGATGCCCTGCGATTTCGCGAACTGTTCGGCGCCATCGGCCACCAGCAACACGTGCGGCGTTTTTTCCATCACCAACCGCGCCAGATGGATGGGATTGGCGATGTGCTTGAGCGCCGCGACGGAGCCGGCTTGCAACGTGCGCCCGTCCATGATGGCGGCGTCCATCTCGGGAACGCCTTCTTGGGTGTAATAAGCGCCACGGCCGGCGTCGTAGAGGCCGGAATCTTCCATCACGCGAATGGTGGCCTCCACTGCGTCCATGCTGGTGCCGCCTCGGGCCAGAATCGCGTATCCAGCTCGAATCGCTTTCAGCATGCCATCGCGCCGCGCTTCGATGATCTGTTGCGGCATGGTGGAATAGTCACCCGCGCCACTATGAGCGACGAGAACAAAGTTGGCCGCCTGCTGCGCGGACGCTGCAAAGACGGACAGCGCAGCCAGCGCCATCGTTTTCATCGATACTATTATCGAGCTATTTGTTCCAGCAGGGCGTCGGTTCCCAGCCGGACGCGTCGGCGACCTTCTTGAAGGTGTAGGTCCGAACAAAAGGCTGATTCAGATACGCGGGGTCTTCGACGGACGCAGTGACAGACAGGTAGACATCACCCTGCTGTCCCGTGACGATATTCATGTATTCGGTAAGAACCGCGTTTCCACTGTACGGCACCCCATTTTTCCGAATGTATCCGGGGCGCATCTTCGTGGTAACCACTCGCAATGTTCCGCCTTGGCCGCGCGTGGGTTGAGGCCGGCCCCCGCCGGGCACAAAACCGATTCCGCCGAGATCGATCAGGGCGCGTCCTCGAACCTGCCACTGCGCGACCGAGTAGCCTTGCCAAGTGGGATCGCCAGCCGGGGCGCTCGCAGCACCAAAGTGGAGCAGACGCGTCTGGGTGCCCGCGTCCGCGTCGATCTGCAAAGTGTTTTCGTCCTTCCATGACACATGCAACCGGCCCGGCCGCTGCATCACTCCCACCGCGCCATACGCTTTGCATTGCGCGCCGTCGGCGGTGTCTTTGTCCGGATCCCAGGCCAGCGCAATCTTGCGCGCCTCGGGATTGATCGGCAGATAGGCGATGTCGCCTTTTTGCGGCGTCACGCGGAAGCGCCACTCATCCACGATCTGCGAGACCCAATAGCCGGTGAGATCGATGGGCGCCGCGGCTTGGGCCGTTCGCGGAGCGACAGGCTGTGCCGGACCATTCTGCGCATACACAGCGGCGGAGATCAAGAGCAGAACCAATAGGCGCGGCATGGTCATTTCCCTTGGGTCGCTTTCGATTGGCTCAAGCTTTTGTACGCCGCGTCGACAAACATGTCGGGCGTCCAGAACGTACTTTTGTCGTAGCGCGGATCCCAATCCGCGGTGGGCTTGGCCGCCTTCACTTGCGCGAGCGTCATGTCTTTCTTGATCATGGCCTGAATGCGGTCCCGAACGATGGTCGCCATGTCGCGATAGTATGCAACGTCAGCGGTGTCGCAAATGCGGCCGTGGCCGGGAATCACCAGCGTCCCGCCTTCGGTGCGGAACTCGGCGACGGACAGATCCAGAATGTGATTCAACCCATCGATGATGCCTTGCAAACTGCCGCCGCTGGCGAGATCGATGATGGGGTAACTGGTAGTGAGGAAAATATCGCCGGCGCTGATGACATCGGAACCGCGGAAGAACACGATGCTATCGCCATCGGTATGCGCCGCCTTCTCATGAAAAATCTGGATTCCTTCGCCGTTGAAAAATTGGCTGAGCTTCATCTGATCGCTCAGAAACGTCAGGGTCGGCAAGGCCTTGAAGGAGACTGTCGGCTTGCCGTCGGGGCTCAACCGGTCCAGCACTTTCTCGTGCGAGATGATGGTTGCGCCTTCGGTGGCGTCTCCAATATCGCCGATCACATTGCCGCCCGTGATGGTTTTGCCCGCGTCGCCGATTTTTTCGTTGCCGCCGATATGATCGGGATCGAAGCTTGTATTGATGATGTAGCGAATGGGCTTGGCCGGCGCGCCATTCACGCTCACGCGCTGCTGCAACTGGCGAATGGCGGCGAGAACCTGATCGCTCATCTGTGCGAGACCTGAATCCACCAGCAGAACACCGTCAGGGCCAACAGAGACCGTGATGTTGCTGCCCGCGCCGGCCAGCATATAAATGTGGCCGCGGACCGGGACGATTTCGACGTGCGCGGGAGTTGTTTGCGGACGTTGCGCGAAGGCGCTGGCCATAGCCACGGCGCTCGCCAGCAGCAAAGTTCTTGCGATCGTCATTTCTTAACCGGCTCCCCGTTCGCTGCCCGGATCAGCTTTCTAGCTGCTTCCGGGTACATAGTGCCGGCGCCACCCATGGTCACCTCGATCGGCAAGTTGTATTTCTTGGCGAACTCGCCGAGAAACGGATTTGCCCCAGGCATGTAATGCGGCACTTCGCCCTTGGGCCGGACCACCTCTTCAACGACGTCGCAAGGATAAGGCGGAATTTGCTGATTCAGCGCCAGCCGATATTCGGAGCTGCGAATCATAGGCTCGGTCAAATAGACAGGATCATAGGCGATCAGAATCCACGTCAAATAATCGCCGCGCCGGATCCAGTACTGTGTGAGCGTGGCAAGATCGCTCGATGGAACGCCGTTGCGGCGGTAGTAATCTTCTTTCAAGTGCGTGGTGGTGATCTTCAGCATGTCGCCCACAAATTCGGCGGTTGAGAACCCACCCCAGGTGTGAGCCGCAAATTCGGAAGGGCGCGCGCGGCCATCCATGTAGTAAGGATTATCGATGGAGCGCAGCCACTCGGCATGCCAGGCGGTGATCTGACGCGTGACCGAATCCACTTCTTTCCAGATGCGAACTTGCGAGGGTCCGCGCGAGATGTACATGGCTCCATGCGGCCTGCACTGCCACTCGGGCAGCGTTTGATAGGACGCTTCCCACGCTTCGGATCGGAGCAGCGACGCGTGGCTCAGCGGAATCCCAATGAACTCGCCGATATAAGGATTTCCGGTATTGTCTTCATCCTGAACCGGCGCCCATTCACCGGAAAAATCCATCTGGGCGATAGCAGGAATAGCGAGCAAGAGCAGGAGTGTAACTTTCATGGCAAGGCTCCTGAAGAGCCGGGCATTATTATATAACGCTTGTTTAGGCTAAAGACTGCGGAGCGAAATGGGCCAGGCGGCGGCGCAGCGTCTCGTAGGCGCGGAACAGCAGCGATTTCAGCGCGGGAATGGAACACTCCAGCACATTCGCGATTGCCGCGTAATCCATGCCTTCGTACTTATGCATGAGAACTGCCGCGAGCTGTTTGCCGGGCAGGCTTTCAATGGCGTCGCGGATTTCCTTGGCGTGGTACTCCATCAGCAACTGCTGATCGGCACGCAGGGTCTGATCGGGCACCTGGATCCGGCGGGCATCGTGAAGGGCAGCGTCCAGCCGCAAGTGCGCGGTTTCGCGCCGTGTATCCCTGCGCCAGTTCAGCCCAACGTTCGTGGTGATCCGGAACAGCCAGGTGCTGAACTTGGCCTCCGGTTGATATCGATTGCGAAAGCGGTAGACGCGTAGGAAGACATCCTGCGCCAGTTCCTCCGCGATGGCCCGGTTATGCACCAAACGGTACAGATGGTTCACCACCTGACTGCGGTGACGATGGAGCAGGGTTTCAAAGCTGGGTTCGTGCCCTCCGCAAACCCTCACCATCAAGGCCGCATCCGGATCGAGAGCCCACTCAGACACCATAAGATGTTAGAACGCACTGGCCGTGCGCTCCGTTTCGGCGTTGCTGTAACGATTCGTAAACTACTGCGACGGTTCCTGGTGCTCGGGAAAAACGGCGTAGTTTTCGGGTGGCGGGTAGAGGCTATAAAGCAGATTCAGCCGCTTGCGCATGTGGCGGCTCGGCAATTGGCGCGGGCCGGTTTCCACATCGATATCGCAGCAGATGCCATGCAAGTACAGCGTGAGGGTGTCGATCAGCGATTGCCGGACGTAATCGCGAAACGGCTTGGTCTCCTTGCGGATGTTGGTGTCGCGCCGCAGCAGGGCCTGCTTCATGTGCCAGCTTTCTTCGTCCACTTCGCCATGCACGCGCGCATTCATCTCCTCGCGCAGCAGAGAACTGTATTGGGACAAGGCTTCTTCCGAGCCATGATCGGCGGCCAGAGTGGCCAGCACATGATAGAAGCGGTAGTGATACTCCGAGACGTCCTGATCCTTGAGGGCGAAGACCAGTACCTCTTCTTTGTCGAAGCGGACCTGCGCCGCCCAGGAAGCCCGGCTGTCGGGTGGTTTTTCCGTTACGACGAACTCATCCCGGCGGACGGTCCCCTTTTCCTTACCATCCACACGCTCCAGGTAGGGGACCAGCATAATGGAAACCTTCGGCAACAGGGCGGAAATGGCCGGAGGCAGCGCCGCGATGGGCTCCTCCAGGTACTCTTTGACGTCCTCCTCACTCAACGGCACCGAAGCGCAGAAGTAGGAGAAGGTGTTGCTGAGCGGGATCATCTCGCCGCGGAAACGCTCCGCGAACTGGCCAACGCTTAGCTTAGAAAGATCGGGTTGCGCGGACATCGGGTGGGGGTGAAATCGTTTTCATTCTAACACGAGGGCGGAAGCGCACCCCGACGCTACGAGTTGGCGCTCGCGGCAGGCGGCAACCGGTGATCTTTGGCATCATCAATGTTTGCGACAAAGGATCGAACGAAGAATCCGAAAACACCTTCGGTTGATCCGACACCAAGACCCGGAGTTCGGAGCTATGTTGCGCCGACGCGAACGGTCTGGACTCCCGATCGGCTCGGCATTGCGTCATGTAATGCTTGATCCAGGGGCTGGCTGGCACAGGAGAGGGACAGCGGCAAAGTTGCTGGCGCTAGCCAATCCCTATGCCTCGATCGAGAACTTGCTCGATTTGTTCTTCAGGCAAGCAGACAAGATCGAATTGTGGGAGACCGCCCTGACAATCGAACATATCGCAGATCGCGTTGCTGTTCCACGACTTATTGCCGCACTTGACGATGCGAATCCTAACCGCCGACATGCTGCGGCAAGAGCTCTTGGTTGGATTTGGCCTGTGGGCAAGCGAGCCTCCAACGCCTTGATCGGCGCACTCTTGAATAAGTCCCAACCTCAGCCCGTGCGCGAGGAGGCCGCAGAATCACTCGCGTATTCTCGTTACGCCCAGGCTATCCCGGCTCTAATTTCAGTTCTTGACGAACCGGATGTCAGAATCCGATTCTGGTCAGTCTTTGCGCTTGGCGGCATCGGGCAGTGGCCCGGGCGCGGCGGCGCGGATGCGCGAGTAATCGAGGCTCTGGAGAGAATGCTTCCTGATAAAGAGGTCCCACCCGGCAACTGGTGGTCGGTCGGGAGGGAGGCGCTAGCAATGTTGGGGAATTTGGACGCGCAGTATGGAGCCAAGCTCGATCGCGAGACGGAGCAGGTGCTCCGCGACTCGAACTCATCCCCGGAAAACCTCCGCTGGGCCGAAAGGTATGGCCTTCGGTGATCGAGCCTTCCAAATTCCTAGTTCTTTACGGTCAAGGTGTCCGAGTTAACCGCTTTCTTCCCTGTTATTCCTTCCAGGCCGGCTAAGACGCCCCGGTAATCGCTCTTGTCAGCTTGGAAAGCCGCGCCGCCTTTCTTGCCTCCGTCGTCCCAGGTAAGACCGATGAAGTGCTTCTTCGATTTGGTCAGAGCCATGAGTGCGCCAATACCGAATGAAACGACAGCAAGCCCTATAGCTGCGCCCACTCGCCGGTGAACATCCTGTCCGTAGCTAATCTCCGTAACCGCAGCGGCCGGGATCGTTATGAGCTCTGTTTTGTCTTTCATGATTCGTATCTGGTTGGAGTCAAGGTGCAATTTCACGCTCGTTCCGGTTTTGATATCGGAGATGGAGCCGCCGTCATACGCCAGCTTGTAACCGCTGTCTGCGGAAAACACAGCCATTGGCACACAAATGCAGAGGAGAACAGCAATTATGTTTTTCATTTTTGGGCTCACGCAAGTATATACCACTCACGCGTTTGCCGCTTTGTAATCTTTCAGCGCGGATTCGGCACTATTTGTGAACAGCGGCCTAACAGCCCGTGGTAAAAACCTTCCAAAACATGTGACCTTGATTGTGTTTTGAACGTCTTTTGTCTATGGGCATGGGGCGCAAGAAGGATCGGGAGAAGCAGGAGGATCTATGGGTGGCAT
>Ga0187872_10000115_pt1 | contig 95120 bp, 86 predicted proteins | sample June2016WEW_16_4_FD_132973 | JGI IMG/M metagenome (GOLD analysis project Ga0187872, IMG submission 132973) | Peatland microbial communities from SPRUCE experiment site at the Marcell Experimental Forest, Minnesota, USA - June2016WEW_16_40 | ecosystem: Environmental > Terrestrial > Soil >... | reverse complement strand
TGCCCAGGAGTGGCCACAATCTCGCTCGACGCCACCCAAAGACCCTGCTGCTTCTCCCGATCCTTCTTGCGCCCCATGCCCATACCGCAATGACGTATCAAACAGATTCGAGGTCACATGTTTGGGCGTGTTTTTGCCACGGCCTGCTAGTGTTGTCTTGTATGATCAGCCCGTTCTCAATCAAACTGATCGCGGAGCATTTAGTGAACTGAGCGGACAGCAAATCGCTGACCAGTTTACGATAAATTCCGCGGCGAACATTACGGGTGTCAGCTGGTCCGGGTCCTACTTCAATTTCGATCTTGACCCCAGTGTGTCAAGCATCGACTTCGTAATCCGTTTCTTCGCGGACACGAGCGGTCTTCCTGCGGCTAATCCATTCTACAGCGCAAACGTTTCGGCGACGGCTGTGGACTCGGGCGTGGTCTTTCAAGGCAGGGAGATCTACACCTATTCCGTTGACTCCTTGCCAACATCCGTGCCGATTCTGGGAGGCTCGCAGACCTGGATTTCAATCTTAGAGTCAGACCCGTCCATTCCTCCGGGCAGCTTTGAGTGGGCAAACAGTACTGTCGGACCCGACGACTATGACGCGTACCGTGTCGGTGATGGAACGGTTTGGAATCAGATAGGACCAGGTGCGATTCAAGATTACCGTGAAAATCAAGCATTCACGCTCACGGGCACGGCTGTTCCAGAACCTTCACCTCTTATACTCCTCGGTATAGCTTTGGCAGTAATTTTCGTTAAGAAGACCCGAATTCGCGCACGCACTGACATCGCATAGAGACAATTCCCTCGCGTACGAGGACCCTATCGCTCGATGTGCGCATTAGGAGAAATGATTAACGCGCTAGGATTCGACGTCCCGGTCGGCGTTCCGTCCATCTGTCGCTAGGTGCCGAATCGGTGTTACGGGAACTTATAGCTGGGCGACATACGGAGCGTAATCCAGACTCGCGGAGCAATTCGCGACATGGCAAGAGGCCGACATCTACGCCCCTCGAGTATGTGGAGGGTCAGCACCTAAAGTATGGGATTCGGCGGCCAATACCACCGTACCAAGCCCATGGTGACTACTCCTGACTCTAGAGCAAGCAGCAGGCCGGTTCGCGCTCCATCCGATCGAGATGGCCGGCGGTGTTGCCGCCTGGATGCGGCACAACTGCCGGTGGCTTTGCAAGGCTAACTTCGATCTCGCACCGCCGTCCTTGCGCTATACTGAGCGTTTCCGAATCATCGAACCCACTTTTTCAGGAGATCACCATGAGCTTGCGCATCAATGACGAGGCCCCGAATTTTTCCGCCGAGACAACCCAAGGCAATATCAAGTTCCACGAATGGATCGGAGATGGTTGGGCCGTCCTATTTTCGCATCCCAAAGACTTTACTCCCGTCTGCACCACGGAACTGGGCTACATGGCCGGGCTGGAACCGGAATTCGCCAAACGAAACTGCAAGATTATCGGCCTGAGCGTGGATCCGGTGGGCAGCCACAGCAAATGGAAAGCGGACATCGAGGAGACGCAGGGCCATGCGGTGAACTACCCGATGATCGGGGACCCGGAGCTGAAAGTCGCCAAGCTCTATGACATGCTGCCGGCCGACGCGGGGGATACATCCGAGGGCCGTACCGCGGCAACCAATGCCACCGTGCGCACGGTATTTGTGGTCGGGCCGGACAAAAAAGTTAAACTGATGCTCAGCTACCCCATGAGCACGGGACGCAATTTCGACGAGGTGCTGCGCGTACTGGATTCCATCCAGCTCACGGCCAAGCACAAAGTTGCCACGCCGGTGAACTGGAAGCACGGCGACGACGTGATTATCCTCCCCTCGGTGACGGAAGACGAAGCGAAGCAGAAGTACCCGGGCGGGTGGAAATCGCCGAAGCCGTATCTCCGGATCGTCCCACAACCGAAGTAAGGCGGGCGATCCAGCTCGCGCAGCATTCGCGACCTAGCATTAGCGCGCCGTAGTCTGTCCCCGAGCACCGTCTCAGGCGTAGTAAAATTTTGGACGCAGTAAGAACCAGAGCGGAACGCGGCCGAAGCGCCCATGGATATACGTTCTCAGGAGATTTACAGGTGAAGTCAAAGCTATGTCTGCTGGTGTTTTGTGGAGGTCTGCTGGCTTCGACGCCTGTAATGGCTCACCACTCTTTCGCCGCCGAGTATGATCGCGCCAAAGTGGTGAAGGTCAGTGGCACGGTGACCAAATTCGATCTTTCCAATCCGCATTCGTGGATTTACATCGACGTCAAAGACGCCAATGGAGCTATTGTGAACTGGGCGTTCGAAACCGGGGCTGCAGGTCAGTTGTACAAGCGAGGGATCCGCAAAGATACCTTGCAGCCCGGTATGATGATCACCATTACCGGCTATGGGGCCAAGGACAATTCGAATACAGCGGACGCGCAGCAGTTGACCATGCCGGATGGAACCGTAATGACCCTCGGGACGGAAAACAATCCCGGCTAGTTGAGGAGATGTAGCCAGGTGAACGTTCGTCTTTTTTCCGTGGCAATGGCCTTGCTGCTTTTGCCGTTTGCCTTGACTTCCGCATTTGCCCAGACGGGTTCCTCAAACATCGCCGATGCCGGTAAGGTGCCGCGCACGCCTGAGGGCAAGCCTGATTTGCAAGGAATATGGGAAACGCGCAATGCGGCTTCCTTCGACGTCGGCGAGATAGCCGAAGGGCATGAGATCCCTTATTTACCGGCGGCTCTGGAGAAGGAACAAAAGGGCCCGCGCGTAGATCCCATCATCCATTGCATGATGCCGGGAGTGCCGCGCATTAGTTATATGCCGTTCCCCATACAGATTCTGCAGCATCCCGGCGTAGTGATTTTCATGTACGAGTATCTGCATGACATCCGATATGTGACCACAAACTCCCGCCCGCATCTGGACGGAATCGATTTTGCCATGGGCGATTCGGTGGGCCATTGGGACGGCGATACGCTGGTGGTGGATGTGACCGATTTCAACGACAAAACCTGGCTGGATTCGGCGCGGCACACGCATAGCGATTTGCTGCATGTGGTGGAGCGCTACACACGCGTGGGCCCCAACACCATCAGCTACGAGGCCACCATCGAAGATCCGAAGACCTACAGCCGGCCGTGGAAAATCAGCATGCCGTTGCATCGCAATACCGAGCCGGACTTTGAGCTCAGGGACCAGGAATGCACGGAAGGCGACAATGGGCGCGCTATCCATCCTCCTTATCGTGAGAGGCCCGAAGGTGACATTTTTGAATTGGTGCGACCGTACCCCGTGACCAAGGTGGCCAAATAAGGAATGCTTCCATGAGACCGTTCGTCTGGATCGCGATCAGCTTGCTAACCACGGCGATGGCTGCTTTCGGCCAGAGCACTTATACGCCGGCGCGCACCGCCGACGGCCAGCCGAGTATCGAAGGCAGTTGGCAGCCCCGGGCCGGCGGCGCCGCATATTCCGTTCTTCCACACGCGGGCGGTTTCTTCCTGGGCTCCGAATCGAAGACGGGAATTGTGGAGGGAGGCGAGTTGCCTTACCAGCCTTGGGCTGCCGCAGAAGTCCAGCGTCTCACCGAACATATGGAGCTGGATCCCACGGGTCATTGCCATTTCGAGGGCATTCCGCACGCCCTGTACTTCGGCTTCGAGATTATTCAAACGCCCAAGTTCATTGCTTTTCTCCACGACAACATGCATGCGCGGCGTCTGGTTTATCTGGATGGGAAACCGCATCCGCAGGGATATTCGGCATGGATGGGCGATTCGCGTGGCCACTGGGAAGGAAACACCCTGGTGGTGGATGTGGCCGACAACAACGACAAGTCGGTCTTTGACATGGCCGGGCACTTTCACAGTGACGCTCTGCACGTAGTGGAACGATTTACCCTGGTCGACAAAGACACCATGGACTACGAAGCGACGTTCGACGATTCCAAAGTGTTCACGCGGCCGTTCAAGATGAAATTTCAAATGAAGAAATCAGCCAATCCTCAGGAGCCCTTCGAATCGGACTGTTTCGGCGGCGAGCGGGATCAAGAGCATATCGTCAATGGCCTCGCTAATCTGAAAGATCATTACTACTCTAAGTAAGCTGTACCGTGAAAACCCTTCTGCATTTTGGTTTTGCGATCGGGCTCTTGATCCTAATCAGTGTGCCGGTGGAGGCGCACCATTCCACCGCTGGCTATGATCTGATCCACGGAACCATCATTAGTGGCATGGTGACCAGGTTCGATTGGGAGAATCCACACGCACGGTTATTCCTGGACGTGGTGACGGAGGGGGAAACCGAGCACTGGAAGATCGAGATGGAGAGCCCCGAGATCCTAAGCCGACTGGGCTGGACCAAAGATTCGCTGAAGCCCGGCGACAGCATTTCGGTTGTCGGCAGCCGTGCCAAAGATCTGAGTTTCAGAATGCGCGCGGGGTATGTTCAATGGCCGGACGGACGCAAATTGCCAAGCCTTCCTCCCGAAAGCTGAACCAGCGCTTAAAATAGAAAGTGAAGATGGGCGATACGCAGATCCTGACCATCGCTTTGGCCTCCGTGCCGACTATGCTCGCAGTCCTGGTGGGCATCCTGATCAACAACTCTAGACTGAGCGACACCAATGCGAGAATTGGTGACACGAACGCGCGCATCGCCGAATTGCGCGGCCACATGGATATTCGCTTCGATGAAATGCGCGATCTCTGGCGTTCGGAGCTTTATCGTGTCGAGCAGGCCATAGACGCGCGGCTGAAGCATCTGGAAGAGCGCGGCTGATGAGATGGCCTACTTGATGGCTTCGAACTCGAATTCCATCACCTTCCCGCGCACCACGTAGCACAGATAGTACTCCCAAAACTTTCGATAGCGCGGGAAACGATTCACCAGAAACTCAAAGCCGAGCCAGCGCCAGAATGCCAGCAACCGCACGTGTACCTTCACTTGGCGGAATCGTGCGGAGCTGTAGTAACCGAAGCCACCGTGGTTCTCCCCAAAATAGCGAAACGAGAAGCTGTTCAAGTGCCAGCGATGCGTGGGATCGCAGAATGAGCTGAAGTCGGTGTAATGCGGCGTGGCGATGAACAAGCGCCCGCCGGGCTTGAGCACGCGATGAAACTCCTCCATCGCGCGGATCACATCGGACACATGCTCGATCACATGGATTGCGCGCAACTCGGCAAATGAGCTGTCGCGAAAGGGGTACGGGAAACGGTCCAGATCGCAGAGCACGTCGGCGCGGGTGTTCGCGTTGCGATCCACGCCGATGGCCCCAGGGTACTTATTGATGCCGCAGCCGACATCGAGAATCCGCTGGGTGGCGATTACGCCACCGTTTTCAGACATTCCTCAAGTGTATCCGCAGCGAAATCCGCTTGATCGCGCGTGATCACCAGCGGCGGGCACAGCCGGATGGTATTGCGGCCGGCGCCCAGCACCAAGAGTCCGCGCTCGAACGCCATCTCCTGGATGCGGTCGCGGAACTCCGGCGCACGCTCCTTCGTCTTCTGATCGCGCACCAGCTCGAAGCCGATCATCAGCCCCAGCCCCCGGACGTCTCCGACATGCTTGAACCGCTTCGGCCAATCCCGCAGCCGATTCATAAGGTGGCCACCAATTCGCGCTGCGTTCGCGACCAATTCACTTTCGAGCAGTTCAATAGTTGCTAGCGCCGCCGCCACCGCCACGGGATTCCCTCCGAATGTGGACGCGTGTGCGCCAGGCGGCCAGTCCATGATCTCGGCGCGGGCGATCATCGCGCTCAACGGCAGTCCGCTGGCAATGCCTTTCGCAGTGGTGAAGATGTCCGGCGCGACGCCAAAATGTTCGGCCGCCCACATCTTGCCGGTTCGTCCCATGCCGCACTGCACTTCGTCAAAGATCAGGAGGATGCCGTGGCGATCGGCCAGACGCCGCAGCTCCTCAAGAAAACCCTTGGGTGGAACTACATATCCGCCCTCGCCCTGGATCGGCTCCACGACGATCGCCGCCACTTCCTCGGCCGGGACGATCGTGCGGAACAGCTCGTCCTCAATGAAGCGCACGCAACTCAGCGCGTAGTCGTCCGCCGAGACGCCGTCAGGCCGGCGATAAGGATCGGGGAAGTGCGCGTGGTAAACGCCCGGAACCAGCGGTCCAAAGCCTTTGCGCTGCACCACCTTGCTTCCAGTGAGCGAAAGCGCGCCTAGCGTCCGCCCGTGAAATGCCCCTGTGAAAGCGATGAATTTATCCCGGCCCGTGTGATAACGAGCCAGCTTCATCGCGGCCTCCGTTGCCTCGGTCCCTGAGTTTCCGAAATACACGCGATGCGGCCCGCCGCCCGGCGCGATCGCCGCCAGCTTCTCCGCCAACTGCACCATGTTCTCGTAGTAAAAATCGGTGCCCGACATGTGAATCAGGCGCTTGGATTGCTCTGCTATGGCTTGGACGACCTTGGAATGGCAATGGCCAGTGGAAGCGACCGCGATCCCGGCGTTGAAATCGAGAAATCGATTCCCGTCGACGTCCTCGATCATTGCGCCTTCGCCGCGCGCCGCTACCAGTGGATAGGAGCGCGTGTAAGAGGGCGAAAGAACCTGGCTGTCGCGCTGAATCAGTTCGGTAGCGCGCGGGCCGGGCAGCGCTGTCAAAAGATGCGGTAGGTCAAGACGGACCATCTCTTTGGTAAGCATTACAGTCTCCTTCTACAGCTCTTTGGTTGGAAGTTGGTAAGCGTAGGGAGGAAGGAAACTAGTCCGATCCGAAGAGGTTAGGACGGGATGTTGCCGGTCGCGACATGCTATCTAGTTTAATTGTAGCAATTTAATATCCAAGCCAAAGCTAAAAAGCCACTCAGTTGCGTCCAACTCATCGGAAGCGTTTTCCAAGACATTCCAGTGGAGGAACAAGATTTATGAAGAAGACACTGATTGCGTTGACGATAGGAAGTTTGATGGGCTTCGCTGCGTATTCCCAAGAAGGTGCCAAGAGCGAGGCCAAAGATGCGGGCTCGGATATAAAGCAGGCTGGCAAAGACACTGGACACGCCGCGAAGCATACAGGCAAGAGCGTGGCAAAGGGTACAAAGAAGGGTGTCCATAAAACTGCAAAAGTGACGGAGAAGGGCGCCAAGAAAGTAAAAGAGAAGAGCGAGTAGCCCTGTAGATTCGGCCTCGCCTGGGCGGTCGCGGTACAATTGAAGTTCCCCGCCCATGCTGAAGGCGCTCCCGGACATCCTGGCCACAATTGTCGAGCGGAAGAAGCTCGAACTGGAAGTCCGTGAGCCCAATGTGGAAGAGCGAGCGGAGCGCTCCATCGCACAGCGCAGGGATTTTTTGGCGGCGGTAACCGCCCGCACGCCTGCAGTCATTGCAGAGATCAAAAAAGCGTCGCCGAGTAAGGGCGTGTTGGCTTGGGAGTTCCATCCAGCCACCATTGCGCGCTCTTACGAACAAGGCGGCGCTGCCGCGCTGTCGGTTCTAACTGACGAAAAGCATTTCCAGGGAAGCCTGTCGGATCTTGAATCGGCACGGGCTGCGGTGATGCTTCCAGCCTTAAGGAAAGACTTCACAATTGACACGTATCATGTTCATCAGGCAGCGGCTCACGGCGCAGATGCCATCCTGCTGATCGCCGCCATTCTTTCCGAACGCCAGATGCGCGACTTCCGGGAATTGGCAGACCATTACCGCATGGCGGCTCTGGTGGAAGTGCACGATGAGGAAGAGTTGGAGCCAGCCATTGCATCCGGCGCGCAGATTATTGGAGTCAACAATCGAAATCTGCGCACCTTCGAGGTCGCCCTCCACACTTCTATTCGGTTGGCGGAAAAAATCCCGGCCGGCGTGGTGCGGGTGGCCGAAAGCGGGATTCACTCTTCTGCCGACGTCCAGTGTCTTCGCGCGGCGGGTTATCAAGCGTTCCTGGTGGGCGAGCACCTGATGAAATCGGGCGATCCGTCGGCGGCATTGCGGGCACTCCTCTCATGATGGTGAAAATCTGCGGGATCACCAATTGGGAAGATGCGCTCGCGGCGGTGGAAGCCGGGGCCTCGGCCATCGGATTCAATTTCTATCGGGAAAGCCCTCGATACATTTCACATACGGGCGCGGCGCTCATCACCGAAAGGATTCCGTCCCATGTCTGGAAGGTCGGCGTGTTCGTCAATGAATTGCCCGAGACCATTGCAAAAATTATGATTGACGCGGGGCTCGATGTGGCGCAGCTTCATGGGCTTTCGGTCGCGCGTGGAGTTCGCGTGTGGCGCGCACTCTCGGCGTTCGATCCCCGGCTGAGCGACTTCTCCGAGCCAGTTGAGGCGCTGCTTCTGGACTCATCCGCGGATAGCGCGACCGGTGGGACGGGCGAGTCTTGGCGCTGGAGACCAATGCCCTGGATGAAACCGAAAGTCATCGTTGCCGGCGGCCTAGATGCCGACAACGTCCGTACCGCCATCGAACAAGCGCAGCCTTGGGGCGTGGACGCCTGTTCCCGCATCGAAAAATCCCCCGGTTTAAAGGACCACGACAAGATGCGACGATTTATCCAAGCCGCGCTCAACACTTCAACCCATGCCACCAGCCACTAGCCACCAGTCACAGACCCCCGACGCCGGCGGTCACTTCGGCCCCTATGGCGGCCGTTACGTCCCGGAAGTTCTCATGGCTCCGCTCGAACAGTTGGAGCAAGCGTACTTGGAAGCGCGGCTCGATCCGGCGTTTCAGGCCGAGCTCAAGGACCTTCTTGCCAACTACGCGGGACGACCAACGCCGCTGTATCATGCCAAGCGCCTGAGCGAAATGCACGGCGCGAAGATCTACATCAAGCGCGAAGATCTGCTCCACACCGGCGCGCACAAGATCAACAATTGCCTGGGACAGGCCCTGCTCGCGCGCCGCATGGGCAAGAAGCGCATCATCGCCGAAACCGGCGCGGGCCAGCATGGCGTGGCAACTGCCACTGTATGCGCGCTCTTTGGACTGGAATGCATCGTTTACATGGGTGAAGAAGACATGCGGCGGCAGCGCCTCAACGTCTTTCGCATGCGATTGCTGGGCGCGAAAGTGGTGGGCGTCTCCAGCGGCAGCCGGACTTTAAAGGACGCCATCAGCGAGGCCATGCGCGACTGGGTGACCAACGTTCATTCCACGCATTACCTCCTCGGGTCGGCACTGGGCGCGCATCCTTATCCCATGATGGTCCGCGATTTTCACCGGGTCATTGGCGATGAGACACGCCGCCAGATTTTGGAGCGCGAGCGGCGGCTGCCTGATTCGATCTTCGCGTGCGTGGGCGGCGGCAGCAACGCGATCGGAATGTTTACGGCCTTCATCGGTGACGAAGGCGTGCGCTTGATCGGAGTAGAGGCGGGCGGAAGCGGCGCGGAACTGGGAGCGCACGCAGCGCGCTTTTCCGGGGGATCGCCCGGCGTGCTGCACGGCGCGCACAGTTATCTGTTGCAAGACGCCGATGGCCAGATTGCATTGACGCATTCCATCTCGGCCGGCTTGGATTACGCGCTGGTGGGCCCCGAACATGCCCTGCTCCACGATCAAAAGCGCGCCGAATACTGCTCCGTTACCGACAGCCAGGCGCTGGAAGCCGCGCAGACGTTAGCGCGCATCGAAGGAATTATTCCCGCCCTGGAATCCGCGCACGCAGTGGCCGAAGCGCTGCGCCGTGCGCCGTCGGCCCAAGGTGAGTTGTTCGTGATCAATCTTTCCGGACGAGGCGACAAGGACACCGATATCTATCGCGAAAACCTCAGGGAGTTGGATGATCCAGATCAGAAATGACGCCCCAGACCAGAATCACCCGGCTCTTTGATCGTTTGCGGGCGGAAAAGCGGCCCGCGCTCATTGCATACATCGTCGGCGGCGACCCATCACCCGCCGCAACCCTGGACATCGTCGCCGCTCTTGAGCGCGGCGGCGCCGACTTGATCGAACTCGGCGTTCCCTTCTCCGATCCCATTGCCGACGGTCCCGTCATCCAGCGCGGCAGCGATCGCGCGTTGAAGGCCGGAACCAAGCTCTCCACTGTGCTCGATATTGCGTCGCAGATTCGCAAGCGATCCGAAATCCCGCTCCTGTTATTCACCTACATAAACCCGGTGTTGCGCTTCGGCCTGGAACCGCTAGCCCGCGCCGCGGTAGCAAGCGGCATCGATGGCTGCCTGCTGACGGACCTGAGTGTTGAAGAGGCCGAGCCGTACATCCACGTGATGCGAGAAGCTGGCTTGGACACCGTATTCCTGGCAGCGCCCACCAGTAGCCGGCGGCGTCTGGAACTGGTGGCGAAATATTCCACAGGCTTCGTCTATCTGGTTTCCCGGACCGGCGTCACGGGCGAGCGTTCCAGTGTCTCCGATAGCGTCGGACCATTAGTCACCGCGATGCGCGGCGTCACCACTCTCCCGCTCGCGGTGGGATTCGGCATTTCGACCGCGGGCCATGTGCGATCGGTTGGCGCAATCGCCGACGGTGTCGTGGTCGGTAGCGCTTTCGAACGCGTGATCGAAGAGAACGCGGCAGCCGGGGCAAGCAGTCCCCAACTTTCAGCCAGGGTGGAGGCCCTGGCCCGGGAACTGGCCAGTGGTTTACTATCGAAGAGCGAATGAGCCCGCAGAAACAATGAGCACTGACAAGCTCGCGGATTGCCGCCGGCAAATCGACTCGCTGGATGTGAAGATCGTTGAGTTGCTGAACGAGCGGACCGAGATCGTGCACGAAATCGGCCGCATCAAACAGCAATTCGCACTACCGATTTACGAACCCAAGCGCGAAAACCAGGTGTTTGAAAACGTCACTAGCAACAATCCCGGCCCGCTGACCGCCGACGCTCTGAAGCGCATCTTCGAACGAATCATCGATGAGATGCGGACCATTCAGCAAAAAAAAATGAGCTAAGGCTCCGCGCCGCCTTCGCTCCTGCACAGACCGCAGTCTAATTCAAAAGCGGGCTGAGAGGATGCGGCCCCGCAATGTACAATAGAGGCATCGATGAGTAACGTTCAGATCTATCTCACGATCGGCATCCCGACGTTGGCCGTACTGATCGGGATCTTGATGAACGTGGTTCATTTCAACTCTATCAACGCCCGATTCAGCAGCATGGACGCCCGATTCAGCAGCCAGGATAGTCGATTCAATAGCATCGAGGCGCGGTTTAACAGCATCGACGCGCGGTTTAACACCCTCGAGGTAAAGTTTGACACCCTGATCGGCAAAGTCATCGACCTCGATAACCGCGTCACCCGCATCGAAGCCAAGCTCGACATCCGATAAATCCCCGCGCCCCGCCGGTACGCATGGTAAAACTGTGTCTAGGTAGCCTGACTCTGAGACTATCGAACGCGAGAACCCGAGCAATCCGCCGCCAGTTCTTGTATAAGAAAAATTGGACCCTGGAGGAATCGAGATGGTCAACTGTCCAAACTGCGACGCCGTTATCGACGTGGACGAGGATGAACTGGACGAGGGTGACACTCTAACTTGCGATGAGTGCGGCGCCGATCTCAGCGTAACCGGGTTGGATCCCTTGGAACTGGAAACGGAAGAAGACGAGGACGAAGACGAGGAGGAAGAGGAGGACTTCGACTACGACGAGGACGAAGACGAGGATGAAGAAGAAGAGGAAGCCGAAGAAGAGGATTGGCACTAGCCTGCTGTTGGTTCCCGCGCTACTTCTGGTTGCTCTTCTTCCTTTCGCGGCGGCAAAAAAGAAGCCGGCCCTGGATACCTACGCCATCGTGAGTGGCAGCGTTTTCGACGGCAACGGCTACGCGCTTGCCGACGCCGACGTCACACTGGCTCCGGAGACGGAGGCTGCCACGTCCCACGAGAAAATAAAGCCGATGGAGACCGTTTCCAGCGCCCGCGGCGAATTCGTATTTCGCGTCCCTCCCGGCCCCATGAGTTACGCTGTGGCGGTGGCCGCCAAGGGCTACCAAAGCCAGCGGAAGAACGTTAGCGTTCAAGATCAGGAGCGGGTGGAAGTAACCTTCCAGTTGGACCGAGAGTCGAAATAAGTGGTGAAGACAAAACTGGTCCGCGCCGCGCGTCTCGCGATTGTTTTGTGCTGGGCTGCTCTCTTATATAGCCCCCTTCCTGCACAGCAAAAGAATGAAGACAACACCACGCGCACAGTGGAAGGCATGGTCACAGACGCGGCAAATCAGCCGGTGTCCAAGGCCGTGGTGCAGTTGAAGAGCACCAAGACCTTGCAGATCCGTTCGTTCATCACGCAGGACGATGGCAACTATCATTTTGCAGGCCTTGGAACTGACGTGGAATACCAACTCAAAGCGGACCATGACGGCGCAAGTACTTCCTGGAAAACTCTGAGCGTGTTTAATTCGAAGAAGACCGCGATCATCAACCTTAAGCTGAACAAGTGAAACGTATCTTCGCCTTTCTATTTTCCCTGCCGCTCCTCGGGACTGGTCCCCTCGTGCCAATTAACGAAGCCGGCTTCCAGAAGCTAGTGGACTCGCACAAAGGGAACGTAGTCCTGTACGATTTCTGGGCCACCTGGTGTGGTTCCTGCCGCGCCGAGCTACCCCAACTGGTCCTGCTCGAACGCAGGCTGCGCGCTCGGGGCGTGGAGGTGGTTACCATCTCCGCCGACGATCGTCAGCATCAGGCGGCAGCCGAAAAGTTCATCCAGATGTTCGACGTGCAAGGTCCCGCCTATTTGAAGCAGGCCAACGACGACGACCGTTTCATTAGCGCCATTGATCCCCAGTGGAGCGGCGCTCTCCCTGCGCTTTTCCTCTATGACAAGTCTGGCCGCAAGGTACGCTCCTTCATCGGCGAAACGGACCTGGGCGCGCTGGAGCGCGCCATTCACAAGCTTTTGTAGCGTCCCCTTGTCAGGTCAGGCGAATTTCCAAAGTAGGCATCCTGGGTCTAAAAGTGCTAATTCTTACTTCTGCGTATCGGCACGGATTCCGGATTGCCCAGGACGCCTTGTTTTATCTTGACAATATCGATCCTTGCGTGATAACTTCCCGAGTGGTATATCAGTCGTTTCTATATCTTGTGGGGGTAGCCATGACAGCTCGACTGATCTGGGAGTGGATGCAACCCCATATGCACTTCTATCTCGATGTAAAAGATGATGCCGGAGTGTAACAAATTGGGACTGTCAACTCGCCAGTCCAAATATACGGTTGATGCAAGGTTGCCTTTCCCGGCGACAGGCAAGTTTTCGCGGGATCCACGGCCAATGGCGAGCCGACCAAGTAATCGCACTATAATCATTTGAGAGGTGTAACGATGAGAGCTAAGTTCTACGTACTTGTGGCCGGCCTTGGTTTGCTCGCCACTGCCGCGCCAATGATGGCACACCATTCCTTCACGGCGGAATACGACGCCGCTAAACCTATTACGCTCACTGGAACGGTGACCAAAGTAGAGTGGATGAATCCGCACGCGCGGTTTTACATCGACGTGAAGGACGACTCCGGTACGGTCACCAACTGGGAGCTGGAGCTGGGCAGTCCGAACGCTTTGATGCGCCTGGGCTGGACTCGCAATTCGCTGAAGCCTGGCGAAGTAGTCAGCGTGGAAGGCTCGCTCGCCAAAGACGGCTCCAAGCTCGCCAACGCGCGCAAGGTGACGCTAGCGGATGGGCGCAAAGTATTCGCCGGTTCAGCGGCCGACAGCGAGAACAAGCAATAGCTGGCGGGAAGTGACATCATGCGATCCTCACTAGCCGTCTTTCTGACTGGCGCCGGGCTCTTGATTACGGCGTCTCTCCCGCTTGCGGCCCATCACTCGTTCGCGGCAGAGTTCGACGCCACCAAGTCCGTCTCACTACAGGGTACCGTTACGAAACTGGACTGGATGAATCCGCATATCTGGATTTATCTGGACACCAAGGACGACAGCGGTACCGTGGCGCATTGGCAATGCGAGGGCGGTCCGCCCAATACTCTGACCCGCAATGGCTGGAGCCGGGAGTCGCTGAAGGTAGGCGATCAGGCAACCATCGAGGGCTTTCGCTCCAAGGACGGGACCAACACCTGCAATGCCCGTTCAGTAAAGCTGCCCAACGGCAAGAGCGTATTTGCCGGTTCGGCCGACGATGGCGCCCCCAAGCGCCCAGCGCAGTAACAGACGCTCTTGCGGACTGCGACCGCCGGTTACTGAATCGCGATCGTGAGTGACCGGCCCTATAAATAGGAGATCCTCGTGCGTATTCGTTTTCTATCCGCCGCATTCCCTATGCTCGCGTTGGCGCCCCTGCTTTTCTCTGGACAGACATCGGGCTTGGTGGGAGATTTAACTCCCAAGCCCCCGCCTGCAGCACCGGTCGGGCCCGCACCGCGTACCGTGGACGGCAAGCCGGACATGAGTGGCCTGTGGCAGCGTCCTTATGTCTCCGACATGACCAGAAGCAGCAAAGATGGAACCCAGATGGGCACGGCCGAACTACCGTTTACCGAGGCCGGCCTGAAGGCTTGGAAGAGCTACGATGCGGCTGAGGGCGATTATACGGGAAGCTGTCTGCCGTTCGGCCTACTGCGCTCCATGAACTCGCCGGACCCCATCCAGATCATGCAGAACCCCGGCTACGTCGCTCTGCTCTATGAGCAGAACACCTGGTTCCACATCATCCCGATCGGTAAGCAGCATCATGTGGGCGCAAGTCCCACTTGGTTTGGCGATTCGGTCGGACATTGGGAGGGCGACACGCTGGTGGTGGATACCAACAACTTCAACGGCCGCACGCGCCTGGATACCATCGGCCATCCGCACAGCGATGCATTGCACGTCATCGAGCGCTTCACCCGCACCGACTCCAAGCACATGAATTATGAAGTGACTATTGACGATCCTAAGATCTTCACCAAGCCTTGGACCAACAAGCGCATCTTCACGCTTCGGCCGGATTGGGAAATCATGGAATACTCGTGCGAAGAGAACAACAAGGATTTGTACGAAGGCCACATCAAGGCGCCTCCGCCTCCGAAGTAGGATACAAAGACAGTCTGGCCGCCGATCAACGCAGATGAACGCCGATAAACATTTTTCGGCATCCAAGTCGGTAAGTAGTACGGTCACGCTTCAGAGGCTACAAAACTTACCGGCACATTTTCCTCAGTATTCCTCGTGCTTTCTAAGGTCCAGGCCTTAGCCTGCGTAGCTCCTTCCAGGGAGCATCCACAGATCTCAAGCAGGTGTTTTGGAGAGAACCAGTCGCGATTCCACAGCGACGCGGCATCCAAAGCGATGATGACGAACCAGCCTAAAGTTGCATCATACAGGTTGCCTTTGATGACGCCGAACAGATCGCGGTTCTTTATAGACAAGGAGATAGACGAGCCCAACCTCGGCTTCTCTTCGAGCAACACCACGGCGCAGGTGGTTGAGATCTCTTCCAGATTCGCTGTCGCTTGACGGATCTCACCAGGCTGCTCTTCGTAGGTCACTGTTACAAGTTCAGAGCACAAAAACTGGCATGAATGGGCCATGCCCGGAGTATTGCATCCGGCCTACCATTTTTCCTCGGCCGTTCTATCCGGCCTCTTGTTGGGCGACCACGAGAACACTCGCGCCCGCTCCAACTGCCAGCGCCTCCCTGCCGAGTATTCGCCGATGCATGCGCCCCACAATGTAGATGCAGACGGCAAGCACCGCCGGGCATACCGCCAGCACCGCAAAGATATCGCGCACCGGAAGGCTGGTCGACAAGATGACCCCACCAAGAATCGGTCCGGCCACCGAGCCGATCTTCGCAATGGAAGTGGCCCACCCCGCACCGTTGGCGCGATAGGCGCTGGGATAGAAAATCCCGCAAATGCTGTGCATTCCAAAATGGCCGCCGATCAGGAAGCCGCCCGTGATCGCGCTCAGCACCAGGAACTCGATGTGGCCCATGCCGACGAAAGTCGCCGTCAGCAGTAAGATCACGGTCATCACCGGCATAATCGTGATCGCAATCGCACCGCGCTTGTCGGTGAAGCGCATCAGCAACAATCCGCCCACCGCGCCCATCGCCGAGTAGAGCGATGCCGCCGTGGCTGCCTCCTTGCGGCTGTATTTGAGCGCTTCAAAAACCACCGGCGTCCAGTTGACGATGAAAAAAACGGCCAGAGAGCTCGCGATGTAGCCCAACCAGACCAGCGGCGTGATCCAGCGTAGTTCGCCCCGGAACAATAGCGATGGCTTGAAGTCCTTGTTCTGTTGATTCTCGTCGCTCACGACGAAGGTGGCCCCGGCGGGAATCAACCGACCGGGCGCGATGCGCCGTAGGATCGGAGCAATGCGATCCGCACCCAGCCCCTTGCTTGCCAGAAATCGGATCGACTCCGGCAGAATCACAAACAGCACGCCCGCGCAGAATAGAGAGAAGGCGCCGCCGAAAACAAACACCGATTTCCAGCCGAACTTCGGGATCAGCCAGATCGCGATGGGCCCGCCCAGCGCGGTTCCGAGCGAATAGCCCATCATGATGACGGTCACGATGGTCGCGCGATAGCGTTTCGGCGCATATTCGATGTTCAGCGCCCAGGCCAGCGGCAGCATTCCACCGAGCGGCAGTCCGTCGATGAAACGCAACGAAAACAGCGACCCATAACTGTTGGCCAGCGCGAAGCACATGGTGAGGATTCCGAACAGGGCGGTCGCAAAAACCACCACCGGACGCCGGCCGATGCGATCGCCCAGATAGCCCAACGCGAAACCGCCCACCATGGTCCCGAACAGTCCCATGCTGAAGATGTTGCCGAGCTGGATTTTGCTCAGATGATACTGGGCGCCGAAGTAAGGCGCCGCGAAGCTGATGAGGTTGCTGTCCAGGCCATCGAAGAAGGTGATGATCCACGAGATGAGCACCAGGCTGATGAGGAACCGGCCCAGCTTCTGCTGCTCGATAATCTCGGAGACGTCGACGATGTTACGTTCAGTCAACCGTACTACGATATCAAACCAGCCCGAGTTCCCCCCGGATCCGAAAACAGCACAGTAATTCTGCTACTACGGGTGGTGGGACGAGTGTGACAATTTGTCAGCCGTCTTTGGCCCAAGCGTGAGGCCCCTCATCTCGCCAACCCCGGTGCACGGCTTTGCGATAAACTCAGCCATAGAAGCACGAACCCATCCACCGTTATGCATAGGCTTGTTGAAATTCTTGCGCTTGCCGCCATCTTCAGTGGCGCATTCTTCTTCAGCGCCTCCACCAGCGACGCCAGGCCCGAGTACTCACGGCGCACCCAAAAGGAATGCAACTTTTGCCACCCTGCCGATTCCTGGAACTTGAACGACGCCGGCAAATATTTTCGCGACCACCATTACTCGCTCCAGGGCTATACTCCGCCCGCCAAGCCCAATAGTAAGTCCGGCAAGAATTAGGGAGAGCTGTGGCCTCCGCACTTCAAGACCCCAAGATAGACGGTCCAGGGACCGACGGCCTCCCGGTATTGGTGCGCCATAATCCGCGAGATTTGGTGCAGATGAGTTAAGTCATGAGCTGCCCAGGTAGCCAGTAACTGTGACAGAGTAACCACTCCCAGGGCAGGATGGCGTCCACGCAGATTGAAGTCCTGTTGCCGCAGATTCAACGCACGCAACTCGCCCACGTTTTCGGATCGCAAACGAGCAAATTCATCCAATAGCCGCGCCAGCGACTGGCCTTGAGTCTCTCGCGCCTGTGCCCAGCGATCGAAGGGTTCAAACGCCTGAGTCTCGCCAAACTGCAGCACCATCCTGGCCCGCGGCATCCAATCGGCGCGTTCGCCGTGGATCAGATGACCGACAACATCGAACGCGCTCCAGGTGTTTTCACCTTCATTTCGCAACGTCCACATTTCCGGCAGATCACGCAGAAGTGCATTGAGAGCAGCCGGCGTTCGAGAAAGAAGCGCTATGGTGTGATCCAAGTTATGTTCCATGATGCCAATGGTTCCCTTCTTAGTTACATTATGGAATGGACGAATTCCGTTCTCGCCAGCTCTGTAGACGCGTCAACATAGGAATGATCCTTTACGACATACCGGAGATCGGCTACTGGAGACCGCCCGGCGCATGAAAATCCTGGTGCTGAATGGCGGCTCTAGCAGTATTAAATGCTGGTTTCAGGATGTTCCCGACGGAAGACGCTGGACAGCGCGCGCGGACTGGAAAACCTCGGGGACTCCGGAGAGCCTTCTCGGCCCGCTTCTTCAATCTCTTTGGCAGGGCGAGAAGAAAGCGATCGATTCTCCCGCTGAGATCGACGTGGTTGGCCATCGCATCGTACACGGTGGGCCTCAATATCGCGATAGCGTTTTGGTAACTCCGGAAGTTCGCGCGGCGATCGCCGAGCAGGCCGAGTTCGCGCCCGCTCACAACAAGCTGGAGCTTACGGCCATTGAAACGGTGGATCGCATCATCGGAGCGAAGGTGCCGCAGGTGGCGGTCTTCGATACAGCATTCCACGCCACGCTGGCCCCCGCGGCTTATGTTTATCCGGGACCCTACCAGTGGCTGGAGCAAGGAATCCGGCGCTACGGATTTCATGGCATCAGCGTTCAATACTCCACGCGGCGAGCGGCCGAGCTTTTGCGTGTTGCTCCGAACTCGTCGCGGCTCATCGTCTGCCATCTCGGTAACGGCGCTTCCGTGACCGCGGTTGCCAATGGCAAGAGCGTGGACACCAGCATGGGATTCACTCCGCTGGAAGGCATCATGATGGGCACCCGCTCGGGCTCCATCGATCCCAGCATCCTGGTGTATTTGATCCGGCACCAAGGTTATTCCGGGGATCAAATCGATGAAATCCTGAACCGGAAGTCTGGATTGCTGGGTGTTTCCGGTCTCTCGGGCGACATGCGCGAGATCCTGGAGGCTATGAACAAAGGAAACGATCGGGCGCGCCTGGCGTACCAGATCTACGCGCATCGCTTGACGCGCGAGATCGGTGCGATGGTGGCCGTTCTGGGCGGCGTCGATGCAATCGTCTTCACGGCCGGCATAGGAGAGAGCTGCGCGCCGTTACGCGAGGTAGTCTGTGGGCAGCTCTCCTTCCTCGGACTGAAGTTGAACTTGGCGAAGAACGCGCAACCGGATCTGGATCAAAACATCGCGGCTGCCAATTCAGCTGTGCAAGTTCTCGTCATTCGTGCTGACGAAGACTCGGAAATTGCTCGTGAATGTCTGCGTCTCCGTTCAACGCTGCCGGCTCGTGCGTGACGGTGGTTCGGTTCTTCGGCAGCCGCAGCCAAAAGACCGCGCCGCCGTTGTCCTGGGCGTCGTCCGCCCAGATGTCGCCACTGTGATCGAGCAACGTTTGACGCGACAAGGCCAACCCGAGTCCGAGCCCGTTCTTTTTGCCGGCCGTCACAAAAGGCTGAAACAATCGGCCCCGCAGCGACGCGTTGATGCCTGGCCCGGAATCCTCCACGCGAACCATGATGTTGTCGCCGTCCGCTTCCCCTTGAATCGAAATGTTTCCGCCTGAACGCATGGCCTCAATCGCGTTCTCAAAAAGATTCGCGAATACGCGCTCCATGCGAGCGCGTTCCATGGGACAGCCCAGATCGTCCGCCACCCTTACATCCAGGGCAACCCCGCAGGCATCGGCGGACGGCGCCACGGTGTTCCAAGCCGCTGTGATCACCTCCCGCAAGCTGCACAACTCGCTGCCGCTGGATTTGCCGCGCACTACATCCAGCAACTGCTGCAGCATGTCCTGGATACCACGCGAAGCCCGGTAAATGTTTCGAGCCAGCCGGCGGGTCATCTCCTGCGGCAGGTCGCTATCCATCATCATTTCGGCGCCTGCGTAGATGGCCGCCAGCGGATTGCGCAGGTCGTGCACAATGGAGGTGGAAAGCTGCCCGATGGTGGAGATGCGCTCCTGCCGGATCAGCTCCTGCCGCGCCTGCCGGATCGATTCGCACATGCTCTGGAAGGTGCCCGCCAGCCGGCCTAACTCATCCTGGCTGCGGACGTTGATCTGGTAATCGTAATTCTGCTTCGCGATTTCGGCCGCCGCCCGGTCCAACTCCGCCACTGGCTGCATGATCTTTCGCGCTACCAGGTAAGTAGTCACCAGCGCGGCTATCAAGGCCAGCAGCCACAGCGCGACGATTTCTCGGCGCAACTCGGCCAGCCGCTGCCGCGCTCCGGCGAGCGATCGCAAAATGTAGAGCTGCCCCACCTCGTCGCCATTGATGTCTCGGAGCGGCGTTGGAACCGTGAGGTAGTCGGGGATCTCGGTGGAGCTGTTCAGCAAGCGGGGCGCGATGGCGGCCATGATTTCCGGCGCTAGGGTGGAAGTGACCACGCGATTCCGCGAAACGAACACGTACTCGCTGCCTCCGGTGGAGTTCTTCAACGTCCGCGCGACGCCCGCATCCACCCGGTAGCCCGCCACCAGGGCGTTCAACAACGCCGGACCCGCCGGCGATTGCACGTATACGGGTGTTACCACCACCTGGAACAATTCATCGCCCTTTTGTACAAAGCCCGAAGCCTGTTTGGGGAACTGCGCACGCGCGGCGCGGACCATGGGCAGATCGTCGTTGGGTGCGAAGGAACCAGGCTGCCCCAGGCTGGCCACCACGCGTCCCTGCCCGTCCGCAACCAGGAAAAATGCATCTTCCTTGGAGACTCTGGACCACAGCTCGTCGGCCGTGTCGCGGATAGTAGCTGCATCCGCAGTCCCGAACGCAGCCCGCACGTCGGACATGGTGCTCAGAATTTCACTGACCGCACCCAACCGGTTCGCACGCGCTTTCCACAGGGATTCGTAGGCCTGAAAGCTAGCCTTGGCTTCTTCTTCCACGCTGGCGTAGCTGGCTCGGACGACATCGCGCTGCACCAGCCATCCGGTGATGGCGAAGGACAGCGTCATTACCAGAGAAGTGGGAATCAGGATTTTCCATAACAAGGAAAGTCGCGAAAATCTCATGGCTTGGTACCCACATAGCCTCCGGAGTCGGCCGTTGGCGGATAGTCCTTCCCAAACTTGTTTTTGTGCGGGACCTCGAGATAGCCGCTCTCCGATACCTCAATCGGCGCCAATTCCAGGGGGCCATCCCCCACTTCAATGGTGCGCGTCAGCGACGCCAAAGTTTGTTCCGCGGCGCGCTCGTGAAACACATGCATGCGATACGATCCCACTGGAAGATTCGCGATTTGAAACGCGCCATTCCTGGCCGAGGTCGCAAAATAAGGCGACTTCAGCACCACGATCACCGCGCTCATGGCCGGATGAATATTACAAAACACTCGCACCACCCCTTCGCGGCGGAACGCCAAGGACTTCGTGGTGCCAGGCGGGTACAAGCCAATGTCGAAGATCTGCCCATTATAGTTGGAAAATGCGTTATGGAAGATCGGGTCGAAATTGGGGAAGTCCACGACGGTGCCCACCGAAATAGCGAGGACATGAGGAGTGAACGTTTTGTTCTTCTGCGCCATTTGCGCTCGCCCCACGCTGGCGGGAAGCACAGGCGTGCCCGACGCAGTCTCCAGCCACACCACCACACCGGAGTAATCGGTATGTTTGCGCACGTTGGGATCGTGAGACGATACCAGCTCGACGCGGCCGCTGACCGTGGCCGCTCCCATCGCACCGACAAAAGCCAGCGCCAGCGTGGCGATCCTACGACAGAGCCTAGAACAAATATGCAACTGCCAAATCATAATGGTCGTTCAAACGGTTTCCCATGCCGAGATATGTCGTCCGCACTTGGCCGCCCTCCAGGCTCACGATCACATTGGGCGCGATGCGGTACATGAGGTTGCTGAAATAGCCCTGATTCTTGCCGATGTATCCATAGGCCAAGTCCGCATTCCGATCGTCCTGCTGGCCTCCATAGAGGTCCCACGCCAGCCGCGTTGTAATCGGCACGCGGATCTGCGCCCAGCCTCCGGTGCTATGCACCGCATTCACTTCGCCATAAGACTGCACGAGGAAGCCTTGCGGGAGCGCGCCTAGCGGGGCCACATTCTGGCCGTGGAAAAACATACCGGAAAACTCCAGCTTCGAAATCGGCCGCAGGAACCAGTCCGCCGAGTAGACCTCCGAAGGGAGGATCGTTTCTATGACGCGATTTTCGTTGAAGTGATAGCCGCCGGCGAGCTCAATGCGTTGGGTGTCGTTCCAGCGATGCCACAATTCCAATCGTCCTTCCGCGCCAGGCCGGGAGTATTCCTGCTGCGACGAAGCCCCGGGATAGACGGTGGATCCGTTATAGAGGCTGGAATCCGAGGGGTAGTCGAGCGAACTAGTGACAAAAATGGCCGCCTGCGCGCGCAGCCCGCTATTTTCGCCTAAGGAGAATCGCTGCTCCACGCGGGCCTGAGGTTGCCAAAGCCACAAGTTCCCCGCCCCGGTGAGTGGCGCATAACCGACCTGCGCCAACGAATCGGGATCGCGCGGTGAAATGATCGGCTTGTCCTGTCCGAACATCACGCTCGTATTCTTCCAATCGATATTGATGGCAGCCGTGCGCAGCCGCACCACGTGATCCAGCGACCCTGTACTCCCGGCAAAGAAATCCATGTACACCGATCCGCTCAGTTTGCCGTTCAGGAAGGTTTGGGGCCCGTTGAACAAAAGGCCCAGCGTGCTTTGCCGCAGCGTGCCGTCGCCCGTCATTTCGCCGGGCGTTGACGACGCCACCAGGGGATTCTCCGCGTCGCCGTTGAAGCGGCCGTTCACGGAAGCGTTGAACAACGCCATACCCGTGATGCGGATGGGGAATTTTTGCGAAGCTTCCACTTTGGTTTGAGCCAGCTCATCCATCCGGCTTTCCTCAACTGCCCGGCTTTCCTGCACTGCTTGCCGATCGTCATTGTTTTCCGCCTGGGCTTGGTTTTGCGCCTGGGCTTGCGATTGCGTCGCGTCGGGAGAAGGCGCATGCAGTCCCGAGACTTGCTGCCGCAGCGCGCGCACTTCTTCCAGCAACGCCTGATTGTCTTTCTCCAACTGATCCAAGCGATCCAGGATCTGTTGCACTTGCGGCGCACTCTGGCCATAACCGGCCAGAGTGGTCCCCAGCATCAGCGCCGCCACCTTAATTGCCCAACGAAGGTTCATCCAATTGCGTTGCATTTCCAAGAAGCTGCTCCAGTTTCTCCCGCACCAATGCGGGTGAATAGGGTTTGGCGAAGACCGCGTTGACGTCGCGCTGGCGCAAGCGATCGGAAACATGCGGGTCCGTGGAGCCGGTGATCACGACGATCGGCATGCCGGCGTGCAGTGTGTTCGCCCGCACCCGGTCGATCAATTCGAAGCCATCCATGCCGGGCATGTTCAAGTCGGTCACCAGCGCGCGAATATCTTCGTGCCGGCTCCCCAACAACTCCCAGGCCAGCTCGGCGCTCGACGCCATCAATATCTTCAGACCGGGGATAGAGCTGAAAATGATTTCTAACGTGGACGCACACGTCTCGGCATCTTCGACAATCAGCACCGCTCCCGAATCAATTCCGTTCTTCACGGGAGAAACCGGTATCCCACTCCGTGGACCGTCAGGAAATGGCGCGGCGAGTTGGCATCGGGCTCCAGTTTTTGACGAAGCCGCACCACGTGCGCGTCCACGGTCCGCGTGTTCGGAAACGATTCGTAGCCCCACACCGAATTCAAGATCATATCGCGCGTCAATGCACGGTCCGGATTCTGCAGAAAATACGTGAGCAGGTTGTATTCTGCGGGCGTCATTTTCAGCGAATCGCCCTTCTTGGACACAATCCGCCGCTCGAAATCCACCTCGATGGCGCCGAACTTGGCCACCTTACGGGCATCGGGCGACGTCCTTCTGAGCACCGCCCGGATGCGTGCCAGCAGTTCCCTGGCGCCAAACGGCTTGACGATGTAATCGTCGGCCCCAATCTCGAGCAGCAATACTTTGTCGACCTCCTCGCCGATAGCGCTCAGAACAATCATCGGCGTCTTCAGATTCGCGGCGCGCACCTGCTTGCAAATCTCGGTGCCGTTCATTCCGGGCAAGCGCAAGTCCACCAGCATCAAATCCGGCTTTACCGCCAGGGCGCGCTCGAAACCAGCCTTTCCATCCGCGACGAGAATGGGCGAGAAACCCTCCTGTTCGAGCATGATGCCAATGGTGTCGCGCAGGCTCTCATCGTCGTCGATGACAAGGATGGTCGTCATGATGTGTGCGGGCTCTCTTAAATCCTATCGCGATGCGGCGCGGACGCCTGCATGCAACTGCCTATAAATCGGCGCTTTTACTAAACATTTACATATCGGCTACGACTGCCGCAGCGCGCTCCGCCGATCATGGAAGCGTTGAGGATTGAGCGCACAGGACGCCGAGCGTACCGTCGTGCGCGTGTAATAGAAGAGGAGCCAGGGTGGACGTCTCGGGAGAAACACTGCACCTGCGCACGGTGGGACCATTTACGCTCACAGAGAATCTCTATGCCAGCGGGTTAGTGCTGCCCAAGCACTCCCATCCGCACGCCTACATCACTTTCGTCATTGAAGGCGCTTTTCGCGAGCGATATGCCACTCGCTCCATCCACTGCCGAACCGGAACAATTCGCTACCTTCCCGCCGAAGAAATTCACGAGAACGAAATTCAATCGCGATCGCGATGCCTCCACGTTAGTATCGATCCGTCATCGTTCGAGCAGCTTCGCCGGCACCCCGCCGTCCCTCGCAGACCGGTTGAGATGAGCGGACTCACCACCACTTGGCTTGCCAATCGGCTGTACGCCGAGTTTTCGCGCCAGGATAAGGCATCCGCGATGGCGATTGAGGGACTGGTGCTGGAGATTCTGGCCGAGATTGCGCGATCGGAGGAATCCGATAGTTCGCTATTCGCTCCGAGCTGGCTGAAGCAGGCGACGGAGATTGTGGAGTCGCGATTCCTGGAGCGGCTGAGCCTGGCCGAAATTGCCTCCGAAGTGGGCGTGCATTACGTCCACCTCTCGCGCCAATTTCACAAGTACAACCGCTGTACCGTGGGCGAGCTCATCCGGCGGCGTAGGGTGCAGCACGCATCGCACTTGTTGGCGCACTCGCGAACGTCTTTGGCTGAAATCGCGCTGGTTTGTGGATTTTCGGACCAGAGCCATTTGTCGTTTCTCTTCAAGCGGCACATGGGGATGAGCCCGTCGAAATTCCGCAGTCTTGCGGGGTTGGATTCCGCATCCGGCTCGCCGCGGGAATTGGCGTCGACACGCGGGCCGGCATTGCGGGCCAGTGCTTCGGGCAAGTGATCAAACCAGGCGGGTGTGTATCTTTATTCCACGCGTGAGCGTGCGATGCACCGGGCATTTGTCGGCGATTTCCAGCAGCTTGGCCCGCTGATCGCCGGTCAAGTCGCCGGTAAGTTCAATGTCGCGTTCGATCCGATCTAACGCAGCGTCTTTGGTGTCGCAATCGACGCAATCGTTCGCGTGGATTTTGGAATGCCGCAGCCGGACGATGACGCTGGCGAGTGGCCACTGCTTGCTGCGCGCATACATGCCGAGCGTCATCGAGGTACATGCGCCCAGAGCGGCCGCTAGAAGCTCATAGGGCGACGGCCCGGCATTCTCGCCGCCGGCGTCCTTCGGTTCATCCGAAAAGAATCGGTGCGGCCCAGCCGTAATCTCCTGCGCGAATCCAGCAACGCTTCCGCGCACCACAACTTCGGGAGCCCCCGCGGCCATCAGTTCTCCACTTCGCCTGCCGCAAGCTCATCGACGTAGCACCAGATCCAGCGTTCGCCCGGCTCAATGGACCGTATCAGTGGATGTTTCGAGGAGTGAAAATGCTTGGTGGCATGCTTGTTCTTCGAGGAATCGCAGCAGCCCACATGGCCGCACTCCAAGCACATACGCAGGTGCACCCACGAATCCCCGGTCTTGATGCATTCCTCGCAAACATGCTTCGAGGGCTGAGTGACGCTGATTTCTTTTAGATGCGTGCAGTGTTTTGCCATATCAGGCTCCCGTTGTCGCTCCAGTTTCGCCCGGTCTTTCGAGTGCGGCTCGATCCCACTTCGCCAGGTTCGCTCCGGCGTCGTAGGTGGTCTGCAAAAAGTCCATCAGTGGAACGTCCGGCGCCGCGGAGGCGCGGATGTCGTCGTACATCAGAAGGAACTCGCCCATTCCCTGGTGATAGAACGCCGGCTTTGGATCAACTGCATAGGTCTTGAATCCCGCGGGCTCGGGCGTGGTGTAGGAATAGAATGCGGGCCCTTTGATCTCACCGCCGCCTGGCCAGAATCCGGCGCTGCTCACTTCGTGCGAGTAGGCTTCCTGCATCATTGGCTCCGGCCTGGGCGGAGCGAGCCGGCCCGAGAAGCGCGTCACCGCGATATCGAAGCTGCCCCAGAAGAAATGCACTGGGCTGCACTTGCCGATGAAGCGGGTGCGGAAGTTCTTTAGTACTTTATCTACTGAAATCAGGAGTCGCCGGAAGCGATCGACAGATTCGCGATCGTAAGACTTGTGGGTGCGGTCGTCGGCGAAGGGAATTGGATTTGCCACTTCATCCGGGCGCGCATGAATCCTCACGTCGATCTGGAGCGCGGCCAGAGTGCTCATTACGTCGGCATAGAAGTCGGCTACCGTGCGCGGCGCAAGATCCAGTGTTCGCACGTCGCCCTCGCTGGTTTGGATCACCAGTTTGTGGCCGATGAAATCGAATTCCATTTCAAAGACTCCGCGCGGATAAGGAATGGCCGAGGTGGTGAGCCCGCGCGCGCTGACATACAAGGTCGCGTTCCAATAGTGATTGATCAGCGGTGTCAGGGTCATGCGGATCTTTCCGACAATCTGCGTCCACATGTGCAACGTGTCGTAAGTGTCCTGCCAGGCTGCCAGGGGAAGTTCCGGCCAGGCGTCGAGGTTAGGGGTCATTGCGGGCCTCAGTCCCATTCTACGCGCCGCCGTTCGCGCAGATAAAGGCCGCGCTGCTAAGTTAGGAAGGACCTATGCGAACCCAAGTCGGTATTGTGGGCGCCGGCCCGGCCGGTCTGATGCTCTCTCATCTCTTGCACTTATACGGCATCGAATCGGTAGTGCTCGAGTGCCGCAGCCGCGAGTACATTGAAAATCGCGTCCGCGCGGGCGTGCTGGAGCAAGGCACGGTGGACCTGATGATCGAAACCGGCGTGGGCGAACGGCTGCAGCGCGAGGGATTGCGGCACGACGGGGTGTGGTTCAGTTTCGGTGGCCATCGTCACCGGATCGATCTGTCCGAGATGACGGGCGGCCGAGCGATCACGGTTTATGCGCAGCAGGAAGTGGTGAAGGATCTTGTCCAGGCCCGTCTCGCCGCCCGAGGGCAGATCCTCTTTGAGATCGACGATCTCTCGGTTCACGATCCCGATTCGGCGCTGCCGAAGATTCGCTATCGGAAAGATGGCGTCGCGCAGGAACTGGCCTGCGACTTCATCGCAGGCTGCGACGGTTTTCATGGGATCTGCCGGCCATCTGCGCCCGAAGGCGTAATCGCTGTATACGAGCGAGTTTATCCGTTCGCGTGGCTAGGCATTCTGGCGGAGGCAGCGCCCACGTCCGAGGAGCTGGTTTACACCTATCATCCTCGCGGATTCGCCCTCTTCAGCATGCGTTCGCCGCAGATTACGCGGCTGTATCTGCAATGCACGCCCGATGAAGATCTCACGCAATGGCCGGATGATCGCGTGTGGGAGGAGCTGTGCGCGCGCATGCGTACCGACGATGGCTGGGCGCCAGCGGTAGGTCCCGTGATTCAGAAAGGCGTAACCGGGATGCGCAGCTTCGTGATTGAACCGATGCAATACGGACGGTTGTTTCTGGCGGGCGACGCCGCGCACATCGTACCGCCTACGGGCGCCAAGGGGCTGAACCTCGCGGTCTCGGACGTGAACGTTTTTGCCCAGGCATTGGAAGCGTTCTATAAATCCGGACGGCAAGATCTTCTCGATCAATATTCCGCGAAGTGTCTCCGCCGTATATGGAAAGTGCAGCGCTTCTCCTGGTGGATGACATCCATGCTGCATCTGTTTCCGGGCCACGACGGCTTCGATCATCGGCGGCAAATCGCGGAGCTGGATTACGTCACCAGTTCGCGCGCTGCGATGACCTCGCTGGCGGAGAATTACGTCGGGCTACCGCTCGATTATTAGATATAATCGCCGGAATCTTGAAACCGGGGCCGCGCCCTTCATTCCTACGGGCGTGTTCCGAATCAACGCGACCATTCCGTCCGGCATCACTCCCGGCGATGTGCCGATCACTGTCTCTATTGCAGGGATCGGCACTACGCGGACGGTCACGCTCGGGTAGTCCGCTAAATGTGGGGAAAACCACTGGGCCGCAGTCGTGCTCTGGTACACGTGGTATAACTTCGGGCGGACTCACAAGACCTACGCTGCACGCCAGTAATGGCCGCTGGCAACGCGGATCACGTCTGGTCCGTGCGCGAACTTCTGGAGGTGGCGTAGAATTGAATCCGTCCAATGGTCTACTCACAGTGGCCGCGATGGGTTCAGGCTGCGGTCATAGTTCCACACGTCATTTTGGCAATGGTCGCTACTTTGCTCTGGTGGCCGAAAACCAGAAGAGACCAGCTTCGGTTCTTTGTCGTGGCTCTTTATCTCCTCTTGTTCTATTTCGTCATGCGCTATGTTTTCAAGGCCTAAGGAGCTTCCCGCTATGGCCCAGACCACCGTCAATCGATCAACCAGGATTTAGCGGACTACCCACAGTCGCTGTCCGATAGCTTGCCGCCGTATAATTCGGAGAGGTGGCTCTCATGAAGTACGTTGTTCTCTTTTGCCTTTCTTTAGGGATACTCGGCGCCGCCGATAAGAAGCTGCCGATCGACGAGACGTCCAACGAGCTTCTCGCCATCTCGGTATCGGCCCCCCTCGACAAAGATCAGATCAAGCAAGAGCTGGGATCGGACTTGGGCGATGACATTGTTGTGATCCGGCTGACCGCGCGTCCGGTGAGCGATAAGCCAGTGCAGCTTAGCCTGGACGATTTCCTGTTGGTCTCGGCCAAGGATGGCCAGCGCTCCGAGCCTTATGCACCCGGGCAGTTGGCGGGATCGGATAGTTTAGCCGTGACGCCGAATGGAATGCGCAAGGGCGGACTGGGGGACCATTCACGCCGGCCTTCTATCGGTTTCGGCGGCATCGGAATCGGCGGTGGCGGGGCCGGCACTTCGGGCGCCACTCCAACACCCGACGTGAAGCTGGAGGAAACGCGCGATGACAAAGAGAACCCGTTGCTCGCTGCGATCACTGCCAAGATCCTGCCTGAAAAGGAAATCACGGAGCCAACCTCAGGCCTTCTGTTTTTTCAAGTGGTCGGCAAAGTGAAGCAGAAGGATTTGGAACTCCACTACAAAGGGCCAGCCGGTAAAATGGCCCTCCGATTTAGGCCGGAGAAGTAAAAGGGAGGGCTGGCGCGAGGATTAGTCACGCCAGCGTGGAGACAACGGTTCTACTCTTTGGCAGCTTTGGCTGAGGCGATCTCGATGGTGTCGCCGTCCATTTTTCCCATCAGGGTTACTTTCTTGCCGAGCAGTGGCAACACTTTGGATTGGGAATCCGCCGCGATTTGATAGACTTTGCCATCGGAAATGAACACGGCCGATGCCCCGCCCTTGACGCACTTCTTCACGCAAGCCGCGTCACTGGCCGAGGCGGCCTCGTGCTTGGCGCCGCACATGGAATCTGAAACAGTCCCTGACCAGGTCTCGGCGAAGGCAGCCGCCGTGAACAACGAGCCAAGGCAAACAATTAACGAGAGCTTTTTCATGAGGCCTCCTTTCAGAGGTTATGAGTGGTAGACTCTGGTGGCGCAAAAGGATTTCATCGTTTGTGGTGGTGTATTCTGTATCTGATTGAGAGCCCCACTGTATAAAGCAAAGATAACCGCGCTCGGCTGCTATACGCCGCCGGGATTGTTGACGAATCAAGACTTAGAGAAGATGGTGGACACCAACAACGAGTGGATTGTCCAACGCGTAGGCATTCTGCAGCGCCATATCGCGCCGCCGGGTATGGCCACTTCCGACATGGCCGTGGAGGCAGCCAAAGTGGCGTTAGAGCAGCGTGGGATTGATGCCGCCGAGGTGGATGCCATCCTGGTATGCACAGTCACGCCGGACATGCTGTTTCCATCCACGGCTTGCCTGGTGCAGGACCGGCTTGGCGCAAAACATGCCTGGGGATTTGATCTGGTAGCAGCCTGTTCGGGATTTATTTACGGGCTGACGACGGCCGCGCACCTGGTCTCCGCCGGATCGCACAAGAAGGTGCTGGTGATCGGCTCCGACACCATGTCCCGGATCATCGATTATACGGACCGCTCTACGTGCATCCTGTTCGGCGACGGCGCCGGAGCGATGCTCATCGAGCCGACCGAGGAGGGCGAGACCGGGTTCATCGATTTCGTCAACCAGATCGATGGCTCAGGTGGCGACTATTTGAAGCAACCCGCTGGGGGCAGCCGCATGCCGGCCAGCGCCGAGACCGTCGCTCAACGGCTGCATTACGTCAAGCAGGACGGGCAGCAGGTTTTCAAATACGCAGTCCGCAAGATGGAAGAATGCTCGCGCGCTCTGTTGGAGCGCAACGGTCTGAAAGTGGACGATGTCGCGGTGATGATTCCGCACCAGGCCAACCGCCGGATTATCACGGCTGCCGCTGAGCGCCTGGGTATCAACTGCGATCGGGTGGTGATCAACATCGATCAGTATGGAAATACGACGGGCGCCACCATCCCCTTGGCCACACGCGATGCTTTGCGTTTGGGAAAGCTCAAGAAGGGCGATCTGGTGCTGTTCGCCGCCGTGGGCGCGGGCTACACCGTGGGCGCGAACTTGTGGCGCTGGCAAATGTAGCGCGCTTCGACTTCGTCTCGCAATATGGAAACGCGAAAAGTGGTGGTGTTCGGATGCCGCGGGCAGCTTGGCATCGAAGTGGTAACGGTCCTCAGGGAGCGCGGATATTCGGTCACGGGATTCGATCGCACGCAGGTGGACATTGGCGATAGCGCGCAAGTGGACCAGACATTCGCACGAGAAGATCCCGCCATCGTGATCAACGCGGCCGCGTACAATCAGGTGGATATCGCCGAAAAGGAACCGGCGCCCGCGATGATCGCCAACGGCTTGGCGGTTCGCAATCTGGCGATGTGCTGCCGCCAGCATGACGCGCGGTTCGTGCATTTTTCCACCGATTATGTATTCGACGGCACGGCCGGCCGTGCCTACACCGAAGAAGACGCCACGCATCCATTGGGAGCGTACGCCGTCTCCAAGCTGGCTGGGGAATTGTACGCGCAGGCCTACCTGGATCATCCGCTGATCATTCGCACCTCGGGCGTCTTCGGTCCGGGGGGACTGAAAACGGCGCGCGGTAATTTCATCGAGCTGATGCTGCGTCTGGCGGCGAATCGGCAGCCAATTCGGGTGGTGGACGATCATCTGGCGTCGCCCACCTACGCGCCATTGTTGGCGGCCCGTTCGGTCGATCTGCTGGATCGCGGGCTAACGGGCGTTTTCCATATCGGCGGAGGAGAGGCGATCTCGTGGTTCGATTACGCCACCATGATTTTCCGAATCGCCGGCCTGCACCCTGAATTGAAGCCTACCAACGAGCGCGAATTCCGCACTGCGGCGCGACGCCCCAAGTATTCGGCGCTCTCAAACGCCAAGATGGAGCGCTGCGGCATCGAACCGTTCCCTCCCCTGGAGGCTGCCGTGCGGATGTATATGGACGCACGTACGCGTGCGACGATGAATCCAGGAGCTTGAATGCCTGCAAAGAAGTTACTGATGCTGGTGGGCGACTACGTAGAAGACTACGAAGTGATGGTGCCCTTCCAGGCGCTGCTGATGGTGGGGCACACGGTTCACGCGGTTTGTCCCAACAAGCGGGCCGGCGATTCCGTACGCACCGCGATTCACGATTTTGAGGGCGACCAAACCTACAGCGAGAAGCGCGGCCACAATTTCACTTTGAACGCCACCTTCGACGATGTCCGCCCTGAGAACTATGACGGTTTGGTGATTCCGGGAGGACGCGCGCCGGAGTATATCCGGTTGAACGCGCGGGTGCTCGAAATCGTGCGCCACTTCACCACTGCGGACAAACCGATCGCGGCTATCTGTCACGCGGCGCAAGTGCTGGCCGCCGCGGATGTGCTGAAGGGTAAGACCTGCAGTTGTTATCCAGCCGTAGCGCCGGATGTAACGCGGGCTGGCGGAACGTTCGTGGATATTGCGATGGACCAGGCCCACACCTGCGGGAAACTGGTAACGGCGCCTGCCTGGCCCGCTCACCCGGCATGGCTAGCTCAGTTCCTAAAAGTTCTGGGCACGCAGATCGAGTTGTAAGGCCGCTTGCGGACGCGTCCTTTCCTATAGGTGTGGCGTCCACTCAATCAAATGCCGTAACGAAAAGGCGTCAAAAAGGGTCTACCAATTTCGAGTTACGTCGGAACGTCTTAGGGAAGGAAAATCCGAGCATGCCACGTCCGCTTGCAAAACTCCTTAGGTTTCTGGAACGACGCCGCACACAGCGCCCGAAGGCTAAATATTCGTTCCATATCCCATTCAAACAAGAAGTGACGAATGAGGTATCCGAGCTGGATGGAATCCTACTGGTGCGCTTGGGCGGCTGCTCAGCGATGCAAGTGCGCCTGGAGCCGGACGGCGACAGCGTCTTGATTCGAATTGTACCTCTGGCGAAAGCGATGAACCTTCAAGGGGACTCTCCGTGGCAGCCTGTTCACGATTCCCAACTGCACGCCTGGATTCAATCGGACTTCGCGATCTGGCGATGGCTGTTAGCCAAGGGCATCGATCGCGACAAAATAGAGCAGAGGCTGGCAGCCAGCGCCTTGCCGATGCAGCGCCCATCCTTTTTGGGGTCGCCGATTCAAGAGCGCCACTTTGAGATCTAAGCCTTCCCTATCTCTGCGGCGGAACGCGGTCGGCTGAATTGACCCTGCCGGGTGCTTTCGGCGTCATTTCGGAATCGGCTCCAAAGGTATCGCTGCTGCGGGAAGCACGTTGACGCTAGGACCCTCTAAAGTGGAGAGACGTGCCGCCCTCCACTCCACCTGCCAGTCAACTTTCACGGGACGTGTTGGCCGCGGACTGGTCAAAATCTCAGGCGCGCGCCGGATTAGTGCTGGTAATCGCGATTGGCGGAGCGCTCGCGGCGGGAATACTCACTGGAAACCCGCGCAGCGGCGTTCTGATTGCGGCCGGTGCTTTTTCGGTAGGCTTTGGATCGTTTCAACAACTCTGCCGCTCACGAATAGTTCCCATGCTGCTTGCCGCTGCTGGCATGTGTGTTTCAAGCTGGGTGGGGACGCTGGCCGGCCTTTCGTCGATCACGGCGGTGATCGCGTCCGCCGCGGCGGCATTCTTATACGCTGAAATTTCGCGTCGCAGCCAAGCCGCATCCTGGGTGGCGTTGCAATGCGCGATATGGCTGGTTATTTCGACTGCGTATCCCGTGCATGGCCTGCCAGCGCTGAACCGCGGGTGGCTGATTCTGACGGGCGGACTGCTGCAAGCGACAGTGACCGCGCTCGTGCGCCGGATTGCAGGCGCGCGCATCCCGGAGTGGAGCGGCATCCAACCCGGAGCACCGACGCAGCGAATCTCCGCCATCCACGCAACACTCGCCATAGCGATCGCCGCCGCGTTGTGCCAGTCGTTATCGGCAGGGGCGGGGTCACAGAACGCCTACTGGATGCCGATGACAACCCTCATCGTCCTGCGGTCGAAACTTGGCCAGACTGTACAGCGGGGCGTAGCGCGGACTTTGGGAACGATGGTTGGGGCGTCGTTGACGACCGTGATTGTTACGGCGGCCCCACCGGGCCAATGGGTTCTCGCCCTCGCGTTGTTTTGTTTGCGTGGGCAAGTTACACGCTGCTGAACGTCAACTATGCCTACTTTGCCGTGTTCTTGACAGCGTACGTCGTGTTTTTGCTTTCACTCGCGGGAGTGAGCCAGCAGCCGCTGGTAATGCACCATGTACTCTTCACCGCTATGGGCGGAGCGTTGGCGCTGGGAATGCACGCGCTTTCGGCTCATCGGGAGCAACTTGCCGGCTTATCGTACAGCGAGAGTGACAGCCGGCGATGAATTGGCAGATCCAATGCGAACCTGGATGGGCACCGCTGCGCCTGGCGACAGCCCGGTGGGGACTTGCGCATTAACCTGCAGAACGCCCGAAACCAAACCGGGCGCCGATCCTACGAAGTTGAGCGGGCAAGGAAGGCCGCCCATAGTGACCGAGACCTGGGCGTTAGGTACAGGCAATGGAGCGGATGAGACCAGTCCATCCACGCTGGCGGGAGTGGTTATTCCGGCGCCAGTGGCGAAGATGCTCACCCAGTCGCCCCGTGCAGCGGGATTCAAAGCTGAGTTCACGCTTCCATCGCGGGCATTCAAGATGGCGCCCGGGCCGCGGCCAGAGCCCGCGATGCTGAAGACACCCGGTGCGGTAGCCGCAACCTGCAACACCACGGGATTCGACAACAGACCCAGGTATTCCAATTGAAGCTCGACTGTGGATTCCCCAGCGACGGAGTACGGAACCACCACATTCACTTGTCCGGCGGAGGCGTAAAGCAAAGGTGCAGGCACACCGTTAAAATAGACCCGCACGCTTTCGAGCGAATTGGCCACCAGGCGGGGATTCGTCAAGGCAAGAAACGCTGGCGCAGGAGGACCGATAGCCGACCCGAACAGCGACACAATCTCGCCAGGAGCCACTGGGCCCGATTGAAAACTCGCGCCGTTCACCACGCCCGCGGCAGTCAGGTTGGGAGTGGCGTTAGCGAGACGCAACAATGCGGCGCCATATCCGGGAAGAGTCACCTCCATTTGCGCGGAAGGCGCCAGCGATTGAAGCTGGGGGCCGATCGACGGTGTTGCACCGTCCAGCGTGACTAATGTGGCGGAGCTGAAAGTCCCAAGAGCCGACAGATCCAGCGCAAAGGTCCGCGAGACCCCCGTGCCGTTGTTGTCGGTGTATATCTTCTGGACCGCGTGATTGGACATGAGGATCACAACCGATCCGTCTGAATTCCGTAGCGCGAGCGTGTGGGTATCGAGCCCGTACATCGCGCCCGTGTGATCGATCCACAGGCAACAGCCCGACGCCGAGGTTTGAAGAATGTCCTGTCCCGGCGGCGATGGCAGCCAATGGGAGAGATAATAGTCGACCCAATAGCTCAGGTTGGGATTGCCTGCGGAATCGGTTTCCCCGTACTGCGCGTTGGACGAAAAATCCCAGTGATAGAGAGCCTGTGCGCCGGCTTGGCCCAGCAGCTCAAACACCAGCGATCGCCAGGCGGCGAAGAACGGACTGGTGCCGCGCGGATCCAGGACAAATGGCGTGCCATTGCAATTGCTCAGGCCGTCGCTGAGGGCGTAGTCGGCATTGACATTGTTTTCGGTGACCCAAACCGGTACCGAAGCCAGCTTGGGCTGCGTAGCCAGCTGCGAGTAGATATAGCTGACCTCGTTCGCAAAATTAATGACCGATGGGAACACCGCATCGTCGGTGCTTTGTTGGTTGCAGGTGGAATAGAAATGCGTGGCGAGCACGTCCACCGGAGCGGTGACATTTGAAACGAACGTGGGCAGAAAGCTCTCGGCATCTTGTCCCCAATCGGAAAGTTCAACGGCCGCAAATTTGATGGATGGGTCCGCCTGAGCCATGACCGGCACCATCGTGTTGTAGAGGTCCACGTAATCCTGCGGCGTGAGACCGTTGCCATTCGGCTCGTTGAAAATGCCCCACCACGTGATCGGGTACGGACTCAGGCTCTGAAAATGAGTGCCGCTCGCATTGAAGCCGCCGGTATTGTAATAGCGCACGAGATTGGCGCTCATAGCGGCGAAGGCATTGACGCTGGTAGGAAGAAGAGTGCCGTGCGCGTCGTTCATATAAGTGGGCGCGCCGGCGATCTGGAATTCGGGGCTGTGGTCGCCGGAACTCTGAATGGGCGCGAGCAGCGGGTCAATCTGCGAGAAATCCCAGACTTCCGGGCTCGTGAGCGGGTCGCTGGCCGGCACTAACTGGACGCGGGTGTGTTGTGGCTGAAGCGCGCCCAGAGTGGCCAGAGCTTGCGGTGTTTGGTCGAAGAATTGATAGCTCCAACTAGCCAGTTGAAACGAGGTCGACATTGCAACCTGCAGGCGGCCATTCACGCCCGCCGCGAGATTGATTTGATTGCTCACTTGCACATTGACTGTGGACGATTGGGCCGCAGCAGTGACGGCGCACAGCAGCAACGTGGCGGGGAGGGTCGACAGAAGCGTGCGCCGGTACATCCTCAATTTCCTTTTTAGACGTGCTTTGCGGGTTTTCGTTGCACGCAGGGTGAGTCTGCTACCGTGAGCTCATGGATCCGATGAGCTCCACTAAGGAGATGAGCTCCACCAAGCGACTGCTGCCCTGGCTGGTTGCAGTCGCGTTCTTCATGGAGTCGCTCGACACCACGATTCTGAACACCGCTGTCCCCACCATCGCTGCGGCTCTCAAGGTAGCCCCACTGAGCATGAAGGCGGTGCTTTCCAGCTACACGCTGAGCCTGGCCGTTTTCATTCCGATCAGCGGCTGGATGGCGGATCGGTTCGGGACGCGCCGCGTGTTCGCATCGGCGATCGGGCTGTTTACGTTGGGATCGCTGCTGTGCGGTATATCGAACAACATCCATGTGCTAGTGGCCGATCGCGTCTTGCAAGGCTGCGGCGGAGCCATGATGGTGCCCGTCGGACGTCTCACGCTGGTACGGACCTTTGCCAAATCCGAGCTGATTCGCGCCATGAGCTTCGTCGCGATTCCAGCTCTGGTTGGTCCCATGCTCGGACCCATCGCCGGCGGACTGATCGTCGGATATTTTCATTGGCGCGTTATCTTTTTCTTGAACCTTCCAATCGGCATCGCCGGTTTGTGCCTGGTTTATCTGCACCTGCCCGACTATCGCGAAAAGTCGAATCCCCTGGATATCGTCGGCCTCATCTTGTTTGGCGCCGGCATTGCGTTACTGTCCTACGTGCTGGAGGTGTTCGGCGAGCATACCTTGAGTTTGCGCGAAATCCTGGCGGTGCTGGCGATCTCTATCGCGCTGCTGGCCGGCTATGGACTCCACGCCTCAAAATTTGCCTTCCCATTACTGGCTCTCGGCCTTTTTCGGATTCGCACCTTCCGAGCGGCCGTGAGCGGCAGCTTCTTCACGCGGCTTGGCCTGGGCGGAATCCCGTTCATCCTTCCACTCCTCTATCAGGTTGGGCTGGGGTTCACACCCATTCAATCCGGTCTGTTGATTATGCCGCAGGCCATCGCCGCCATGAGCCTGAAGATGACCATGCCACGCATTCTGAGCCTCTTTGGGTACCGCGGCGTACTCATCTCCAACACTGTGATTCTGGGCTTGCTCATTCTGCTGTTTTCAACCATCGGAGTGGGTACGCCAGTCTGGTTCATCGTGATGCTGGCGTTCTGCTACGGCTTCTTCAGCTCGCTGCAATATACCAGCATGAACACTCTGGTCTACGCCGACGTTAACGAGGAACAGACCAGCGGCGCAAGCTCGATCGCCAGCACCACGCAACAGATGTCAATCAGCTTCGGGGTTGCAACCGCATCCCTGCTGACCGCGCTTTTCATTCCGGATCGCTTTCATACCAGCGCACCAGAAATGATTCACGGCATTCACTATGCCTTCTTCGTCCTGGGCGGAATCACGGTCTTGTCCACCATCGTTTTTCAGGAACTGAGAAGCAAGGACGGCGCCAGCACCAGCCAGCACAAAGTTCTGGAACATGCCGCGTGAAGATTATTGCTGCGAGATCAAGGGCTGCATATTGAAGTATTGGATCAGCATCATGAATTCGTGCGATTGCGGCGTGGCTCCTGTGTCGGGCTGCTGGCCGAGCATTCCACCCTGCCATTGCGTAGCGAATGCGAGCGCGGACTCGTTGAGCGAAGGATCGGAAGACGCCACCATTTCGAGATCGGAAACTTTTCCGTTCGGCGCTTGCATCCCATGCAGCACGACAACAGGTGCGGTGGTCTGCGCGACTGCGGCTTGAGGGCCGCCCGGTAACGGCATGCGCGTGCGGGATCGCCATGTTCCCGACATCACGGCTCCGACGCCGATCTGGTTCAACCCGGCAGGCTGGAAGGCCGCGGGATTGTTGGCCGGGGCCGTCACGCTCTCCGTCTGCGCTTCGACGATGGTTTGTCCGGCTTGTGTAATGGTGAAGCCGTTGGGGATCAGCTTGCCGTGAAACGGCACCGCTTTCGAATAATCGTAGACGATGTAGGAGCCGGGCGCCGGCGAGTAGGTGACCAGAGTGCCCGCTTTTGAATCCACGCAATATTCTTCCTCTTCCCAGAGGCGGCCGCCCGTGCCAGCAGGCGACATGGCATTGTGAGCGATCAACGCGCAAAGCAAATCCGCGCCATTCAGGCTTGCATTCGCGGTGCGAAGCGTGGCGCGTGGACCCACGAGAGGTTTGGCATAGAAGATCGCCTCTCGCGCCTGAACCAATCGCAAGGGGAGACCCGTCGCGGGCTGGCTGCTGTAGAAGATGTGATTGGCGCTCAAGTTTACGGCCGAATAACTGGGACCCTGCACGGTCCAACGATAGAGGTTCGCTCCAGGGGACGTATCTTCCATCTGCCACACGCCGGGGGACAAAGAGCCTGTGACGGTGAACGTGGTCTTCAGATCGTAGGGCTGCGCCCGCACATTCGAATGCTTGTGAGCATTCTCCAGCAGAGTGATGATTTCGGCCCTCTGATTCACGTCCTGCGCCGGTTGCGCGTTGCCCGTGACGAGTTCGAGCGGATCGGATGGTACTGGCGGCTCGGCAAGTTCCTGGAGAGCTCGCACGCGAGCCGGCACCTGGGCCGTTGCGGGAACCTGCAACAGAACCGCCCCTATTACAATTGCGTGAAGGTAAGTAAACACGGCAACCTCCAATAGACTTACTTATAACCCAAAAGAAGGCGCTACGGTTCCACCATTTGTTGCGAATATTTCCGGGATTTGTTACTGAATGGTTGCCACCGCGCCATTCCCAATAAAGGCCGTGAAGAAGCCCTCATCAAGCCCAGGCGTACCCGTCACGGTAAAGCGATTCGAGGCGACTCCACCCACTTCAATGCTCACTCCGGCGGTGGTTGGCGTTCCAAAGCCATCGGCGGGAAGCAGGCCCAGAAATGCGGCGGGTATAGTGAAGGTCCCCGCGGAACCAGCAGCAGTGCAAATGATGTCGACGTAAGATTTTAGCGTCGACGTGGCTTTTACGCCGTTGTATAAGTAGATACTCACCACCGGGAATGCCGATCCGCCCGTCCATGTCAGCGTTAGATCCTGGGTGCGATCGATGCTCGCCGGGATGTTGGGGACAACCGATGGAGGAAGCGTCAAGTCCCAATTGAACGCAGCCACATTGGAACCGCGGCTCCCGTTTGACGCCGTGTAGTTTCCGGGCGCAATATAGAACGGCGAAGCGGTGGCAAGCGTGCTGAAATAGTAACCCGTGGAAGTTGCATTCACGGTTTTGGCGCCGCCGGGACCGGTAATCATCAACTGCGAGCCGGCATCCAGGAAGGAGGGCTTAATAGGATCTGTGAGTACCAAAGAGCTGCCCTCAATCTCATAGGCCAGGCAATTACCAATGGATGGGCCGAAGACGCCGCCGTAGGACCGGATAAGACTGTCGACGGGAAAACTCGTGAAAGCCGAGTTTAAGTAGTCGTCCCCTCCGTCAATGCGGCTGAGTTCGACGCCCGCGATGTTCAAGGAGCCGCTCGCCATCGCCTTCTGCAGATTGGCCGACGTCAACGCGTTGTAGGTATCGCCGCAGGTGGTCTGTCCAGCCGGGGCGATGGACGTGGTGGTTATATTGCCGGTGACGCCTTGGACTGTGACGGCGATCGACGTTTTGCAGCCGGTGACCCCGGCGGGGACGATGAAGTTGATCTGATCGAGCCCTGGAGAGCTGCTGCGCCCGGAATAGCTCACCGCCGCGGGTTGGTTGCCGATCAGGACCTGCACTTCTCCAGGGTCCAAGGGTACCGGCGGCGTCGGCGGCTGAGTTTCGTCGCCCGTCACCGCGCCGAGGCCGGTGCCCCACCAAAACCAAATTGTCGCCCGCGTGCGCAGCGTTGATCATCGTGATCGCATTGTAGGAGGTATCTGTGACCACCCCGGGTCCCGTCCCACCTTCATTCAGAGCAGACGTTCCGAAGTTCGCGGCCAAAACCTGAATCGCGATAGAACTGCTCCCGCCCTGATAGGAAAGCGTTAGCGTACCAGATCCCAATGGCGTGGCCGATGGCAGAAGCGCAGCCACCTGCAAGGACGAGGTGTAGACCATGATGCAGGTCTCCGATACGCCGCCCACGGTCACTTGAATTGTGGTTCCCCCCAGCCCTTGCGTGGTGGGTAACGGATAGCTCTGAGCCTGTTGCAAGGTGGAAGGACCGAGGCCGGTGCCCGTTAGGGTAAAGATAGCCCCCTGGGCAATTCCGGAATTGGGCAAGTTGGGAGGAACCCAACTGGCGGCGTTAACGATTCCCGTAATGGCCGGAGCCGCGGCTAGAACGGCCGCGCAACCGAAAGTAAGTGCGCTGAGGCGAAGCAGTGGCAAGGATCCTCCCATGGATTGAATTCCAGTCTACCGCGCGAAGCGTCGCTTGGAGGGCTTGATGGAGCGTCCTATATTGGAAGAGTGATCCGCGTTCGTTATCTGCCGCTGCTCCTGTTTGTTTCCTCTGGTCTCCGGGCGGCCGAGCTGAAGCCTGAGACCAGCGCCGCTTTCGATCGCTATGTCAAGCTCACTGAAGACGGCTTCGCGAAGAGCCAAGGTTTTGAAAATTTCCTCTGGCTGGATCATCATTCCAATGAAAAGTCGCTGGTGTGGCTGGGGCAGAGTGTCATCACGCCTTTAAAGACGCTGGATCATGGGGCCGAAATCGACGTCCCGGGTGGCGACCTTCAGCATTGGCTAGGCACCGTTTTTCTGGAAGGCGCCGATATCGATCACGTGCGCGGACTGCTGATGAACTTAGCCGGCTACAAGGACTTTTTCAAAGAGCAGATCATTGAATCCAAGATAAACAAGCACGAGGGCGACCAGTACGATTTCTTTTGGCGCTTCTACAAGAAGCAGTTCAGCACGCTGGTATTGAATGTGGACGAGACGGGGAAATACACCCTCATCGATCCTACGCATTGGACCTTTGCGGCCCATTCCACGCACATTGGGGAGGTGGAACACCCCAAAAACAAGAAGAAGCTGGATCAGGAGCGTACGGCGGAAGAGGCTGCGGGATATTTGTGGCGATTCAACTTCTACTTGCGCGTGCAGCAATCCGACAACGGCGTCTATGTCGAATTGGAAGCGATCTCGCTGGCACGTGAAGCGGGCGGACGAATCAGTCCCTCCCGCTATCTGAACGGTTTTCAGAGCTTTCCGCACGACCTGACGGAGTACATCATCGACACGCTGCAGAATATATTTCCGCACCGTCGCTAATCGAGTCAGGCAGCCGACGTATTACTCGGCTTTCGCGGTCTCTTTGATCTCTTGGCCGGGCTCGCCGCCCGCTTGGCGAATGATGGCCGCGATTGCTTCATGCACCGGACCGGGCGCGCCGTTATAGCCGCCCTTGCCCATGGCGAGATCGAGCGGCGTGAATCCGCGCTTGTTGCGCGCGTTCACGTTGGCGCCTTTCTCAACCAGATACTTCGCGATGGAATCCGCACCCCGGTGAGCCGCTCCGTGCAACGCGGTCTCACCCTTGTCGGTGGCGAGGTTTACGTCCAGGCCGAGCGAAACACACAGCTTCACGGCTTCCAGCGCTTCCGGTTCGGTTCCGCGAATATGATCGTTATAGTCAACTCCAGCGGCCACTAAGAGTGCCGTCTGGTTGTCTTTGCCCACCAGTTTCGGATCCGCGCCTTTGTCCAACAAGTAATGCATCAGCTCGAGATCGGCGCTGCGAGCGGCCCGCGTGAAGGGCGTGGTACCCGCACCCATGCTCTTGTCGCCCATGTCCTGCGCATGTTTCTCGATGGGCGCCGGAGCGGTGAGCTGCGCATTCACGTTGGCCTTGTGATCCAAGAGCGCGTGAATAATGTCCATGCTGGTGGTTTTGTCGATCTCTTTATGAGCCGGACGCGGCGACCAATCCACGTCGTGCATTTCGACGGCGCTGTAGAGCGCGGTCCGTCCGTTCTTGGCCGCAATGTTGGGATCCGCCCCCCGGTCGATCAACATCTGCGCCAGGTCATAGTGGGTATTCAGGATGGCCAGAACCAAAGCGTTGTTGCCATCTGAATCCACCGCGTTTATGTCCGCCTTGGCATCCAGCAGCGCCTTCACGGCGTCCATTTCGCCCTGACGAGCCGCAAATAGCAGCGCGGTGAGGCCGCCACGAGCGATGGGCGCGTTGGGCGTGCCCGCTTCCATCTTGGGCAAGGTGGGATCGCGATCATAGGAGCGAAGATTGAGGTCGGCTCCGTGCGCCGCTAGCAGGCTCACGATATCGGCATGGCCTTCAGCCGCCGCCCACATGACCGCTGTTTGCCCTCGGAAGTTCTCCTTCACGTTCACTTCAGCGCCATGCTCGAGAAGAACTTTCACCGCGTCTGCGTTTCCGTCCCGCGATGCCTTCATAAGGACGGTCTCAGCCTGGGCGGTGACCAGGGTATTCGGGTCCGCACCCGCCTTGAGCAACTTCTCAATCAGCGGGGCGCCGCCGATGCGCACGGCTTCAGAGAGCGGAGTAGCGCCGTACCGATTGAGCGCGGTTGCGCTCGCCCCTGCCGCCAGCAGCGCGTCCACAGTGTCCAGGTCGCCATAATGGGCGGCCCAATGCAGCGCCGTAGTACCGTCGGCTTCCGGGGCGTTCACATCGACATGTTGTTTCAGAAGAGCGCGGACGGATTCGGCGTCTTGATTCTTAACGGCGTCCACCAGCGCGGTGTTCCCGCTTGTGGCGGCGTAGCAGGCGACCGACAACAGCGCCGCCAGTGAACATTGAAGAAGGCGTTCAATTCGCATGTTCGGGTCCTCTCTCCTAGACTTCCGACAAAATACCTGTGCTGTCGCCGATGTGGTCCTCATTCAAGCCGGCTTTGATGAGCGTGGTGGCGAGCAGGTTGGCCATAGGCGTGTCTTCGGGATACTTGATGTGACGGCCGCCCTTCATGCGTCCGCAAGCTCCGCCGCCGACAAAAACCGGAAGCGGGGAGTGATTGTGCATGTTGCTGTTGCTCATGGAGCTGCCGAACAACACCAGTGAGTGATCCAGCAGCGTACCGTCGCCGTCGGGAATTGCCTTCAGCTTGTCCATGAAGTAGGCGATCAGGCTGACGTGATAGGTATTGATCTTGGTCAGCTTCTCCAGCTTCTCCGGATTGTCCTGGTGATGCGAAGTGGCGTGGAACGGATCGGGTACGCCAATCTGCGGGAAGGTCCGGTAACTTACTTCGCGCGCCATCATGAAGGTGGACACGCGGGTGATGTCGGCCTGGAAAGCAAGCGCCATCAGATCGAACATCATTTTGGAGTGCACCACGTGATCATCGGGAATGCCGATGGGCGTGGTTGGCACTTTGATGCTCTGGCTGTTCTTGGCCTCGGTGAGTTGGATACGACGCTCAATCTCGCGCACGTTGTCCAGATACTCGGCCACTCGATTGCGATCGTTGGCCCCCAAGCCGCGCTGCAAGTGGCTCACTTGCGACGTCACGGCATCCAGGATGCTCCGCTCGCGCTGGATGCGCTGCAGGCGCTCGGTGGCGTTGGAGCCGTCGCCAAAAAGGCGATCGAAGACCACGCGCGGATTGATTTCCATGGGGAGCGGCGTGGTGGGCGTGCGCCAGGAGATCGTATTGGTGTAGGTGCAACTGAAGCCGACGTCGCACGCGCCGATCAGACCGGTCATGTCTTCGGTTGCGAGTTCGAGCGAAGGCAGCGGAGTGTCCTGGCCGATGTGCGTGGCGGCAATCTGATCCACCGTGGTGCCCGCGCGAACATCCTCGCCCTCGGTGCGCTTGGGGTGGACGCCGTTCAAGAAGACAGACGGCGAACGTCCATGGTCGCCACCGCTATCGCCGGGGCCTTGCGCTCCAGCCAGCTTATGAGCGAGATTGCTGACCACCACGATCTGGTCGCGATGCTGCTGCAAAGGCATCAACGTGCGCGACAGCTCGAAACCTAAGCCTTCTGCGGCCGGAGTCCAGTTACTCATCACCGCGCCGTGCGGAATGTAGCAGTAACCGAGGCGCATCTGAGGACTCGCGGCGGTTTTCGAAAGCAGGGTCTGTGCCGGAACCATCGAATCGAGAAATGGCAGGGCCAGGGTGACCCCCATGCCGCGCAGAAACGTGCGGCGGGGAAGATGCTTCTTGGTAATGATCATTGCTCCCAATCTCCTCTTCAGCTGCGCTAAAAATAATTACTGGCGAACGCTAGCAGTCACCGTACGGTTTTCACCTTCAGTGGCCTTTACTTTCATCTGAAACGGCGTGCTCTTTACAATTCCGAAAATGATGGATGACAGGCGATAGTCATTGTGGCCAGCGTCGCGAACAATGGCCCGCACAGCCGGCATGTCGTAATACTGAACTCCGCGTCCGAGGGCGTACGTCATCAGCTTCTGCGTGAATACGCTCGCGAAGATATCGGGTTTCGCCATCAGGATCTGACGCAGGGTCACCGGACCGTCCACTTTCGCGCCATTAAACATGACGCCCGCCGGGTCAATCTTCGCGCCTTCGTCGGTAGTTCTCCACTGGCCCACGGCGTCGAAATTCTCCAGCGAGAAGCCGATCGGATCCATCAGCTTATGGCAACCGGCACAGGCCGGATTCTTGCGATGTTCCTCCATGCGCTCGCGCAAAGAAGTAACTTTGCCGGGATCGGAATGCTCCTTCAACGCTGGCACATTGGGCGGCGGCGGGTCGGGCGGCATGCCAATGAGATTCGTCAGTATCCACTTGCCGCGCTGCACCGGCGAGGTGCGCGTCGCGTAAGACGTGATGGTCAAAATGCTTGCTTGTCCCAACAAGCCCCGGCGCCGATCGTCCGTCAGCGTCACGCGGCGGAAATCGGTTCCGTAGACGTTGGGGATTCCATAATGCCGAGCCAGCCGTTCGTTAATGAAGCTGTAGTTCGCATTCAAAAGATCCACCAGGCTGTGGTCTTCCCGGATGATATTGCCGAAGAACAGGTCGGTCTCCTGCTTCATGGCCTGGCGCAGGTTGTCGTCAAAGTCCGGGAAGGTTTCAAAATCCGGATTGATGTTCTTCAGGTTCCGCAGATACAGCCACTGGTCGGCGAAATTATCCACCAACGCCTTCGATTTCGGATCGGCCAACATGCGCTTCACTTGGCTCTCGAGTACCGCGGGATCCTTCAGCTTTCCAGCCGTGGCCAGATTCAACAACTGCTCGTCGGGAACCGTGCTCCACAAGAAGAATGAGAGCCGCGAAGCCAACTCCAGATCGCTGATGTGGTACACCGCTCCGGCTGCAAGCATTGGTGGATCCGGCTCAAAACGAAATAGAAACTCAGGACTCGCCAGGATCAACTGAATGGCGGCTTCGATGCCGGAATCAAACGTACCGCCTTCGTTGCGGCCTTTTTGGTAGAACGTCAGCAGTGTTTCCAGATCGTTGTCCGATGCCGGCCGCCGGTAGGCACGACGTGCCAGCGTGCTGATAATCTTCTTCGCGCAGGGTAGTTCATCGGCGTGGGCAGTGGGCCGGCAGACGAAAATCAACTTGTGGCTGGGTGTATCGCCGGGTCCGGTTGAATTCAGCGGCCCGGTGATGCTGACGCGATCCACGGCCGGCAAGCCGCGAAAATCCAACGGATCGAGATTGGCGCGTTCGAACGGCTGCAGGATGTTGTCGTCCTGGGATTCGCCTTCGGCCAGAAATGTGGCCACCACAGTGCGCGGGCCCGCCTTCACGGGAACATGAACCGTCAGGCGCGCATCGATCTCGGCAGCCGATTTCCCGGAGTTGCTGTAGCTGAGCTCCTGCTCGTCCTTGCCGCCAATAGTGGCCAGCTTGACGCGTTGACCATCCACACTGATTTCAACCTGGTGTAATTCTTCCAGGCCCTTGATCACGTCGGCGGTGGCTCTCCACAACCGCACTTTAATCACGTATTCACCATCCAGCGGGAAATAGTGCTTGATGGCCAATCCGCCGCGCGTTCCGAGCGGCAGCCCTTCCATGTGGCCGTTCTGCGAAAGGTCCGGCTTCGCGCGATACGTCGCTGTATCGGCCCCCAGCCCAGGATCGCCCACCGCGAGACGACTTAAATTCCATGACGCCGACATGTAGCGCTCCAGGAGCGATGGCGAAGTTCGCAGCACGTCCGCGATGTCGTCGAAGCCGTAGCTTTCATCGTCGGCAGGGAGCAGCGGCGCGGGATCTACATCCAGGGCCAGCAAATCGCGGACGGCATTCGCATATTCGGTGCGATTCAGACGGTGCAGTGTTGCGCGTCCGGGATTGGGATTCGTCGCAGCCGCGCGATCGATGGACGTTTCCAGCCAGGAAACCAGACTGTTGACGCTGGTTTGATCGGGTCTAGGCATGCCTTGCGGCGGCATAGCGCCCAGCGTTAACTTGTGAATGACCTTCTCCCAGGTTTCCGCGCCCGGTGGAATGTTCGTCATGTCCGCCGACTGTAGCGAAAGACCGCCAGTCTTTAGCTTGTCGCTGTGGCAAGTAACGCAATATTTATCAACGAGTGCGCGTTCGTTCGTGACGGAGGGAGTATTGGGTGACGATTGGGGCGGAGGAGCGGCCTGTATACATGCGCAGACGACAAAAGCGAAAGTTCCAAGACAAACAATGTCTTTCCTGAACAAGTCAACCCTCCCACCGTCGCCAGAGCGGTGTGCATTAATAATGTCAAAAAAGGCTCTTGCATGCAAGGGGGTAGGGAGCATCTGATATCGCAGAACTCCGGCGGCCAGATTTTGTTTACCTGATTTGTTTAAACTGAGGCTGGGGTGTTCATGAGTAAGTCGCCGATGGAGTTGACCATATTACTGCTCATCTCGGAGCCCCTGGTGCGGCTGGTGATCCGGGAGTTGCTGGAGCGCGCCGGATACCTAGTGATGGCGACGGGCGATCTGGGCACCGCCGTCGATCGCATTGGCGAGTGTAAGCCCGACCTGTTGATGATCTCGCCTTATGTGGAAACGATCACAGGCCACGACGCAGCCAAATACTTACAGACTCGTTGCCCGAGAATGCGCATCTTGATGGTGGCCGGACTGCTGGACGACAACCGGCTGCAATATCGCGCGGAGCTGGAAAAAGTGGAGATCTTTCCCCAACCCTTCACCGGGGCGCAACTGTTGCACAAAGTAAGGGACGTGCTCAGTGAGCCGAAGGCTTAGAGCGCAGAGTTGATCCGCTCTTACTTCTTGCCGCCCAGGAATCCCTTGAGCAGGCCTGTCGCGGCTTTCTCCACGTCGGTCCCTCCCAGTTGCTTTAGCTTGTCCACGGCGATGCCTTTGACGTCGGGATCGAACTTGGGTGCGCTGGACGTTCCCTGAATCTTGAAGGGCACTGTGGTATTGGAGCCCATCACGGCCAGCACGCCACCCGTGCGCACTTTCGCAATCATATTAAAATCGAGCGCGTGCGAAGCACTCACCGTACCCGCGCCGGTGAGGTCGCCGATCTGAGGAGACACCAGCAATAGGTTCTCGGTCCGAACCCCGTTGGGATCGATGTGAATGTTCATGCTCATGGATTGGATGTCGGTGCCGGCTCCTTCGTTGATGCCGGCGAGCTTAGCCATGAATGCGATCTTCGATCCCAAATCAAAACCTGCCAGCCGCGTATTATTCAACCCCAGCGTTCCGTCGAGAACCATGCCATCGGTAGGTCCGGAGATGGTAACGTTGGCGCTGGCCGTGCCGCCTTGGAAGGACGATCCAGCGGGGAGAATAATATCCAGCGCCGGCAGCAAGGCCTCCAGGTCTTGAATGGGCATCGCGGGACCGGAGAGCTTCACGTTCAGGGTTGTGCCATCGCCCTCTCTGTTGTAGGTGCCAGTGAGCGATGCCAGGGCTGCGCCGATGTGGAGAGCGCCGCGGTCCAGGGTACCGGCGTGCTTCTGCATATCGTGCTGGAGGTCGAAATCAAAGCTGACCTGCCGTTTAGCTGGCGTTCCGCGCCGCGCCAGAACGAGTTGATCGGCCTGAAAATTGCCTTTGATGTGCGCTTGAGTGCCGGTTGACGATACATCTCCGTTGAGCGACACCAAGCCAGCAAATCCAGTCGCTGGCAAAAATCCGGAGCGTGCCAAGTCGAGATGTGTGACGTTGATCGTGGCTTCCAGCGGCGTGGCGGAGGCGTCCGCGGCGTTCAGCGGCCCGGCTTTGCCGACCAGCTTTAGGATCGCTCCGCCCGAGCCGTTGGCAGAAAGAGAAAACGGAAAGACGGCGTCGGCGGCGAAATCCTGGACCTGCATATCCACCTTCTCGAAAACCTCCGGCTTCATCCTGCTCTGCGTCCTGGCGAGAACGATTTTTCCATTGGTGACGTTCAACACCTTTACGGAAAGATCGAGCGCGGAGTCACTGGTGGCGCCGGGGGAGGCGCTGGGTGCCGTGATCTTGGCGCCTGAACCCAGGGTGGAGAAATTCCAGGCGCCCGTGGGGTCTTCCAGCAGCGTGATGTCCGGCTGGTCGATCGCAACGCTCTTTACATGTAGCTGGCGGGAAAAGATGAGCGCAGGAAGCTCCACGCCGACGCTGAACGACTGCGCGCTGAGGAACGCACCGGGGCTGAACTTCGCGTCGTCGCCAATGGAAATCTCGGAAGCTGTGACGCCACCCGAGAGCAGCGACAGCTTCAGTTCGCCCAACTTCACGGGGCGGCCGAGGGCCTTGGTTAGTTTCGTCTCCAAAAGAGGACGGAACTGATTGGCGTTGATGAAAAACGGCAGTGCGATGACAAGCAGCGCCAGGATCGCGATGACGATCCCAACCACAATCACGATTCGCTTCATTTCGACACGCCTCCTTGTTCGGCATAAGACGGTTCTAGCTAGGATCGCATAGGCAGTGGGATAATTGAAGTAGTGTTCGAAACCCTGAAAGAGGAATTCACGCGACGCCGTACGCTGCTGATCGCGCCGTTCGCGTTGGCTGGGGTAGTAGTCCTGGCGATGCGCAAGGGACACGATTCGGATGAGAACGGTTCCCTGGGAGATTCGAATGAAGAAGTCACTATCGTCCAGTTCGATGACGCGGGCCGAAAAATCGGGATGGGGCTCGTCAAGAAGGTAGTCCGCTCCAACGGCGAATGGCACAAACAACTCAACTCTGAGCAGTATTATGTGACGCGGCAGCAAGGAACCGACACAGCATTCAGCGGAAGCTATTATCAGATTCACCAGGACGGGATTTTTCGCTGCATTTGCTGTGACACGGCCGTGTTCAGCGCGGACACCAAGTTCGACTCCGGCACTGGCTGGCCGAGTTTTTGGGCCCCCATCGCGGAAGAAAACATTCGCACCCGTTCCGATTTCAGTCTATTGGTGAAGCGTACCGAAGTGCATTGCGCCCGTTGCGATGCGCATCTGGGGCATGTCTTCGACGACGGTCCCCAGCCCACGAATCTGCGTTACTGCATCAATGAATCGTCCCTGCGATTCATTCCGCGCGCTGCCTCAGGCGTCTGACCCGGTGGAGGTGTATCATTTGATGAGCCCCAGGGAGGGGCGAATCGATGCGAATGCTACTCAAGGCAACCATCCCGGTGGAAGCCGGCAACGCCGCCGCAGCCAATGGCACTCTCGGGACAACCATTCAGAAAATCCTCGCCGATCTGAAACCCGAAGCTGCGTATTTCACCGAGGATTTCGGGGAACGCACAGGGTGGATCTTCTTCGATATGAAGAATTCCTCGGAAGTTCCGGCGGTCGCCGAACCGTGGTTCCTGGCTTTCAACGCGAAGGTGACCCTTCGTCCAGCGATGAATCCGCAGGATCTGGCGGCAGGACTGCAAGGCCTGGAGCACGCGGTGAAGACGTACGGTAAGGCCGCCGGGGCGTGATTCAGCGGCTCCCTCTGTTGTTCTTGCTCGGCGCCGCAATGCTCCCGGCGCAGACGGAGGGTTCCGTTGTTGGCGTCGGGCCTTTCCTGCACATCATTTCGGACCTGGATCAATCGCTCGCGTTTTACCATGACACACTGGGCTTAGAGCTCAGCGGGCCCGCGGGCGAGCACAAGTTCACGGATAATCCGGCGGTGGCGAATTTGTACGGAGTGCCGGGCAAGCAGTTTCGCGCCGCTGTTCTGAAGATCCCAGGGTCGGGGATGGGGATCGAATTGGTCCAGTGGGGCGAGGCGCGAAAGCCGAAACAGAAACCCATTTCAGATCCTGGGGCAGTGACGTTAATTCTTCGCCGGACGGACCCAAGCGCGGCGTCGAAGATTCTGCGCGACCCGGATGGATTCGCTGTCCAAGTGGAGCGATCCGATAGTCCAGGCGCGGATCTGAGCGTCGGTGTGAGCGACGTGAGCAAGACGAAGGATCTCTACACGAAAGCGCTCGGATTCAAAGCGGATGGTGAGTGGCTCGCTGTTCCAGGATCTTCCGTTCGTATCCGATTCACCAAGGCGAAGGGCGCCCAGGGATTGCGGATTCCATTTCCAGAACCGGGCCGAGGGATGCTTCGCCTCCCGGTGCACAACGTCGCGGCACTCACCGAATCGCTGAAGAGCTCCGGATTTTCGGTGATCACAACCGGCGGCGCACCGGTCACGCTTCCGCAAGGTCCGCAAGTGATCATCGTGCGAGATCCGAACAATTTCTATCTGCAACCGATGGAAGCACGATAAAGTGGATCGCAGAACGTTCCTGCAGGCGGCAACCGCAAGCATCGCCACTATGGCTCAGGCGCAATCCACTACCCGATCGATTCAAACGCCGGTGCTCGACATCGGCTATGAGGAACACGGCTCCGCGCAAGGTTTTCCGATCGTTCTGTTGCACGGTTTTCCCGACGATGTCCGCGCGTTCGATCTGGTTGTGCCACCGCTCGCGAAAGCTGGCTACCGCGTGCTGGTGCCTTACCTGCGTGGCTACGGGCCGACGCGATTCCGCGATGCTTCCGCGCCCCGCATGGCCGAGCAGGCGGCCATTGGACAGGATCTGATCGACTTTGCCGATGCTCTCGGGCTCAAGCAAATGGCATTGGCCGGGTACGATTGGGGTGGGCGCGCGGCAGCCATCGCGGCGGCTCTGCATCCCGAACGCGTGCGAGCCACGGTGATCATCGGCGGCTACACCATCCAGGACGTTTTCGCGCCGCAACGGCCTGCGCCACCCGAAGTGGAACGCGAGCTTTGGTATCAGTGGTATTTCAATACGGAGCGAGGGCGAGCGGGACTCGCGGCCAATCGCGGCAGCCTGTGCAAGTTTTTGTGGCAGACCTGGTCGCCCGGCTGGCACTTCAGCAACGAAGAATATAATCGTACGGCGCCGTCGTTCGACAATCCCGACTTCGTTGACGTGGTGATTCACTCTTACCGCCACCGCAACGGGGGCGCGCCGGGCGAAGAGCGTTTTCAAGAGACGGAGAAGCAGCTTGCGAAGCGCCCTAAAATCGCCGCACCATCGATTCTGTTGTATGGCGCCACCGATCCATTGGCTCGCCCCGCACCCGATATAATGCCGGCCGAGCGCGCGGTGTTCCCTGCCCTGGTAGCGCGCCGCGTCATCCCAGGCGCTGGACATTTCTTGCCGCGCGAGAAGCCGGAAACGGTTTCGTCGGCGCTACTCGAATTGTTGAAAGCTTAGGCGCTGCGGAACATGTCGAACGGCTGGAACTCGCCGTTGAGCAGCGTACGCGTATCTTTGAGTCCCAGCCAGCCCGCGATCATGGTCGCGTACACGCGCCGGAAATCGGTGGTGTAGATCAGATTGTCGCCTGCATCCAATTTGGTGAGGCTGGGCACCGTTCCGTATTGACCGCCCTTCACCTGTTTCCCCGCGACGAACATCAGGTTGGCAGCGCCGTGATCGGTTCCGAGGTTGACGTTTTCCGGAACCCGGCGGCCGAACTCCGAGAACACCATCACCACCACGTCGTCGGCGCGGCCGATCCGTTCCAGATCCTGCAGGAACGCCGTAACCGCATCGGAGGCGTACGTGAGCAGACGCCTGTGTGTGTCGTTCTGGAAGACGTGAGTGTCGAATGCGTTGTTGCGATAGGCGGTATAGAAGAGGCGCGTGGGCATGCCCGCCTCGATCAAGGCCGCTACCTTCGGCAGATCGAGTCCGACAATGCCGTAATCCACGGGTGAATGATATTTCGACCATGCCTCGCGAACCAGCGCAGAGGCTTGCTTGGCGCTTTGCGCGGTTTCCAGAAGAAATCGTCGCGACGCATTGGTGATTTTCCCATCGGGCGCGGTGGAAGGCAACGCTGCCCGCTCATCGAAGAAGATCTCTTGCGAGAACTTATTGGGATCGTCGAAAACCACCGGAACATGCCGGCGGCTGCGAACAGCGAGCGATTGCCGCGAGTCGATATTCACCAGAAAGTTGGGAGGCGCGTCGGGCGCCATTGCATCGGCCAGGCGGCCCACCCATCCATACTGCTCGCCGCTGTTGGGCGCGGCCGTGTGCCAGTATGCCATGGACGTGAAATGCGAGAAAGAAGGGTTGTCATATCCGCAGCCATGGACGATGGCCAGCTTGCCGCTCTTATATAAACGCTCGAAGCCAGCCATCCCACGGCTGAAGCCGAAATGATCGTCGATAGGCCGCACGTCTTTGCGCGGGATGCCGATGTTCGGCCGGTGATGATAGTATGCGTCGTCGCCATAAGGGATCACCGTATTCAGCCCATCGTTGCCGCCCGAGAGCTCCAGTACGACAAGTATCTTTCCGCTCGCCTTGGCTTGACCGGCCAGCGCCGCTGCTGCTTGCGCGAACAGAGGCATGGGAAGAGCGGCCGCGCTCACTCCGATGCCGTACATGCCGAGGCGCAGCAAATCGCGCCGGCTGGATCCAGAAAACGAAAAATGATTTTTCTTCATGGAGGCTCCGAAACTAACCGAGCTGAAATTCAGGTTGGCTCATGATCAGGTGCAAGACCAATCGCAACGGATCTTCAAGATAGGTCTGTGCAACCGAGATATCCGTCGTGCCCAGTTCCTTGTTGAGGAAGGCGATCATCTTCTGACGCGCCTCTTCGCCGGGCGGCACGCGCATAAACCTGTGAATCATGTAATCGACCACTTGTGTGGTATCGCTCAGATGTTGGTCGAGGATCATACGCGATAAATTCACCTGCGCGGTATCGCGCGGAATCGGCTTCACCCGCTCGATGGCCATCTGCCAGCCGCGAAAACTGCCATAGCGTGTGTTGAAATCTTCGTCGCGATCGGCGGCCATATTGGATTCCGCAAGGTCGCCGCTCTTGCCATCCGGTTTGGTCGCCGAGCTGATGTCAATGCCCTGCCGGATGCGATCGGCGACGCGCCGCACTTCGGGATCTCCGGTGTAGCGATCGGGCGGAAGAAAGTTGATGTCGGGGAACAAAACGTCGCGGCCGAAATTAGCGCGCTCCAGCAGCAGACCTGGCGTGATCCAGCTGGTGCCGCCAGCCCAACCCGCCACGGTGGGCGGGGCGAACAGCCGCTGACCCAGCGCGCCCGTGGCCACGTTGAAATCGGGAACGCCGGGAATGCTCCGCAGTCCGAGCTTTCGATAAGTGGAAACTGCCAGCCGCACCGGGCTCTTGATCTGCGTGCCCACCGATGCGGGACTATAAAAATCGCGCGATAGGAAGATGGTTTCCAGCAACGGCGCGATCTGATAATCGTGATCGCGCAGCACCGAGCCCAATTGCTTCTGCAGCTCGGGCGAAAGATCCTCGCGCACAAAGTAACGATAGATCTTGCCGGCGATGAAGTCGGCCGTGGCCGGCTGCTGCAGGATGATATCGATCACATTGACGCCATCGAAGCGGCCAGTTTTGCCGAGAAAGGTCTTCTCGCCGTCGTCGTGCTGGTCTTTATTCACGACGAATTTCAGATCCACGTAATTCCAGCCCGTGAAGGCGCGCGCGGCTTCGCGAATATCCTTCTCCGTGTAATGACCCACGCCCATGGTAAACATCTCCATGATCTCGCGCGCAAAATTTTCGTTCGCGGCGCCCTTCACATTGACGCCCGCGTCCAGGAAGGTGAGCATGGCGGGATCCTGCGCAACGGCCACCATCAAGTCCCGGAAGTTGCCGGTACCCTGTTTCTGGAATAGCTCCAACTGATCGAGAAGCTTGCGATAGTCGCGGACTTTGGCTTCGTTGACCGCGAAGTGACCGTGCCAAAACAGAGCCATATTCTCGCGCAGCGGCTGCGGGCTGGCCGCCATGCGATTCGCCCACCAATAAGCGACGCGATTGGTTTCGAGCGCGCTGGCACGCAGCCAATAGAAGAATTCATTGACCACCGGCTGCAGCCGGCGGCTGCCCTCGGGCTTCACTTTGATACCCAGCGCTTCGCCGTTCTTCTTGGCTTCATCGGTAACCGCGGGGCGGCTGGGGGGGAATGGATCGAGGCCAGGGTCATGGATTCCCGAAGGATCGAACGGCGGCAACTGGCTTTCGTCCGTTCCTTGGAAGCGAACCAGCCGAGCGACTGCCTGTGCGGGCGTTAGCTTTGCGAGCGTCTGGATTTCGTCGGGCGTTCCGCCGAAGCCAGCGCGCTCCAGCAAGTGAGCGGCGAAGTCGTAGTTCCAATCGGCGGGAGCGATGGGCTTGAGATCGTTTTGCCAGGCAGCGGGGCCGGCACTCTGCGCACTGGCCTCATGCGGGAAGACCGCGGTTGCCACCACGGCGGCGATGAGAACCCCGAGCGCCTCGATTCTTCGAAGCATGCGTCTCTCCTTTTGTGCTATTGACGATGTTCCCACGATTGGGGGGATGGATGCCAGCGGTCCCACCTGTGCTGGCAAGATAAGGCCGATTCAATTGTGTTCGAGGAGGCATACAGCCCACACTGGTTGCCGGTAGGCACTGTGGATGCTCCCAGGTGCGAGCAAGGGTTTTATCAGCTAGGCGATCTTGTTAGAGCGGCAGTTCCACTTCGATCTCGGTACGCACGGCAGTTGCAGACGCACGGACATCGGTGCTCTCCCACCACAATTGAATTGCTTCAGTCGCTCTACGGGTTAATTCATCCACAGACTTCCCGGTCACCAGAATTGTCGGCAATTCCGGAATGTGCGCGCTATACCCGGATTCATCTCCTTCGATCAGAAGGGAGTATTTTCTCGTCATTCGGGCTCCTCTTTGATATTAGTCTGCCGAAGGATCGCTTTGTAGGTACCCGGTCGCACATCTTCGCCTAGCTTGCCCGATACCACCGTAATCCGCCCATCTCGGTGTCGGAATACTCTATGGTCGCCCTTCTTCGAATGTGAACCCATCCCGCTTCTCCAACTCCTTTATCACCTCGCGGATATCACCTCGCGGACCTTGCTCGGCACAACAAATCATGGTAACGAACATGGATTTCGAAGTGAATAACTCGATTCATGCGTGAAGCATGCGCCCGGCAGACGAAGGTAGCGTGCGTGAAATCACGCAGGTTGGCCAGCTTCTGTAGCACCAGTGGTCGTGAACTCATTTGGCTTCAGCAGCTTACAAAACTGGACCTTTGGCCAGGCGAATGCCGTTCTTGAGGCGAAGGTTGTAAGTAAGTTCTGAGAGGACGATATGTTAAAGACCGCCAAGCTTGCATCGCTCGTACTTGCATGCCCGCTGTTTAGCTGGGCTCAGACGACGTCTCCCGCAGGCACCCCAGCACAGATCATTGTGACAATTGGCCACCACTACGGCCACGTCCCGCCGATGCTCACGCGAGATGATTTAATCGTGACGCAGCACTACCAGCCGCTGCCAATCACCAAATTGATCCCGCTGCGTGGCGACCGCGCCGGCCTCGAACTCTTTGTGCTCGTCGATAACTCTTCGAATTGGGGGCCGGGCTCCAAGTTCGAAGAGTTGAGTCGCTTCATCATTTCTCAACCATCCACCGCCACTGTCGGGGTCGCGTATATCCAAAACGGACGGCTGCAAGTGGCCGAGAATCCAACGCGGGATCATCAACGCGCCGTCCAGGCTCTCAGCACTCCGGCGGGCAGTAAGCCTGCCAATCCATTTGGAGCGCTTGCCGAGTTGATTCGAAGCTGGCCGCAGGGTACATCACGACGCGCCGTGCTCATGATCTCCAATGGAGTCGATCCGGCGGCGACAAACTCCCTGCAAGACATCTCCGCCGAGGCAGCCCTGGAGGCGGCTCAACGCGTGGGAGTGACCGTTTACGCGATCTATCATCCGAGCGCCGATTACTTGTCGGCCGATTCCTCGAAGATCTATTCGGGGCAGGTTCAACTTGCGCACGTGGCGGATGAAACCGGCGGCGAGGCGTATTTCCTGGGATTTGGACCGCTGCCTTCTCTGGCGCCATTCCTGGCCGATCTAGCAGACCATCTCTCGAATCAGTATTTAGTCGAATTCGTTGCCCACCCCGCGGAAGGATCGGGCGAACTGGAACAGATAACGGTCAAAAGCAAGATCACCGATGTCGAAGTGATGGTGCCTGATAAAGTTTGGGTCCCGGCAGTTCCGTCTGAATCGCGAGAGGAGCGGCCGTGAAGGGAGTTCTCAAACTCGCCTATAAGCTGCTTGTCAACGACAAAGCGAAGTTCACGGCTTTGCTGGTGGGAATCACCTTCGCCGTTTTCCTGATGATTGCCATGACCTCGCTGTTTGCCGGCGTTCTCAAGCGGGCCTCGGCGACGGTCATCAATCTGGGCGCGCGGATGTGGATCATGGACCCGTCCGTCCAAACCGTCGCGAACACGATCGGGATGCCGGATTACGTCTTGGATGCGGTGCGGAGCATGCAGGGCGTGAATTTCGCCGTTCCGGTCTATTCCAGCGGCGCTCTCGTGAGAATGGCCGACGGCAATTACCAGTCGGTGACCGTGGTTGGGCTCGACGATACCAGCCTGTTCGGCCGTCCGCAACTCCTGGAGGGGAACATCGAAGACATTTATCGAGAAAACGCGTTTATTGTCGTCAAGGATCCGGAATATCCGAAACTGGAGAATCCCCGCCTGGGAACGGAGTTTGAGCTAAACGATCACCGGGGCGTGATTGTGGGTATCGCGCAGGTGGCCAGCAGTGGGCTCTTCGGTGTTCCCACGCTCTACACGACTTACGAAAGGGCGCTTCAATACATCCCGAATCCGCGCTTCACCATCTCCTATGTTCTTGTGAGGCCCAAGAACCTCGCCGACGTGCCCAACATCAAGCGACAGGTGAAGGCGCTGGGCTACCTGGCGCTGACGGAGGACGAGTTCATGGGCAAGATCTCCGACTTCTACATGTTCCAGACCGGTCTCGGCATGAACCTGCTGATCATGACCGCCATGGCCTTTATCGTTGGCCTGTCGATTTCGGGCCAGACCTTTTACACCTTTGTGCTTGAAAATCTAGAGAAGTTCGGGGCGCTCAAAGCGATGGGCGCGAAAAGCCGCGAATTAATCTTGATGATTCTCTTCCAGGCCAGCTTTGTGGCGCTCACCGGCTACGGCTTGGGAATTGGATTGTGCGCTCTCACCATCGCCCTCGCCAAGATGAGGCTTCCGGACTACGCCGCCATGATTACCTATTGGAATCTCTGGCTGGCCTTAGTGATGGTGGTGATCATCGCAGCCGTTTCGAGCTATTTCGGCGTTCGCAGAGTGTTGCGGATTGAGCCGTTCGATATTTTCCGAGGTTAACGATATGGCCGAGGTAGCAATTCGAGCATCGGGTGTCATCAAGTGGTTCGGCGAAGGTGAAGCTAGAACCCAGGCCTTAAGAGACGTGAGCCTCGAAGCGTACTTTGGCGAAATGCTCTATATCGTGGGACCCTCCGGCAGCGGTAAGACGACACTGCTGAGCGTGCTGTCCGGCATTCTCCGCCCGGATTCCGGCAGCATCTCGGTGGAAGGCGCCGACATCTGGCATCTTTCCAGCGATAAGTTGGCCGACTTTCGCTTGCACAAGATCGGATTCGTATTTCAGGACTACCACCTGTTTCCCCGCTTGACCACCGCCGAAAACGTGGCCGTGCCCCTGATTCTCAAACGGCAGGATTGGGGCGAATCGATCATCGAAGCCAAAAAGTATCTCGAAATTGTCGGCTTAAAAGGCCGGGCCGATCTTCCGCCGGTAAAGCTCAGCGGAGGAGAACAGCAGCGGGTTGCAATCGCCCGAGCCATCGTCGGACAACCCGACATCATGATTATGGACGAGCCGACAGCGTCGTTGGACGGCGACACTGGACACGCCATCGTCAGCTTTGTAAAGCACAACATTCTCAACGAAAAGCGTTGCATCCTGATCGTTACGCACGATGCTAGGATCTCTGAATTTGCCTCGCGAATTTTGAAGATGGAGGACGGGCGCCTCATGGGATTTGAGAAGGGAGGCAACGAATGAGGAAGCTGATATTCATACTTTCTTTCGTCGGTCTGGTTGCCGGAGGCGTGACCGCATACTTGTCGGCCATCGTCCAGCCTCCGCTGCCGCCGGCTTTTAATCCACCAACCAATCCGTATCCGAAGGGCATCTATGCGGAAGGCATGGTGGAAAGCGAGCAGCCAAGCGGCGAGAACATCAATGTCTACCCCGAGGTATCTGGGACGGTGAAGCAAATCCCGGTAGCGGAAGGCCAAGAGATCAACAAAGGGACGGTCCTGTTGGTGTTGGATGACTCGATTCAGCGGGCCACCGTCGAGCAACTCGAATCCCAGGCGCAGGCCGCCGCTACGCTTCTTGCAGAATTGAAAGCTCAGCCGAGAAAAGAAACGCTGGATGTGAACGAGGCCCAGGTCGTTTCCACGCAGGCGACGCTGAAAACCGCTCAAGATGAGTTGGACAAACAGCAGGCGGCTTATGATGTAAACCCGAAGTCGATTAGTAAAGACGCATTGGACAGCGCCGCCAATGCGGTCGCAACCGCAAAAGCCAACCTGGAAGTGGCACGCAAACAACGCGACCTGACCAAAGCGGGCGCCTGGATTTACGACATCAACAACCAGGAAAGAACATACAACGCACTCTACAAATCCTATTTGTCTGCGACTGCGCTGCTCTCTAAATACACGCTGCGTGCGCCCGAAGATGGAATCGTACTGGCAATTAACCCCACCGTTGGGAGCTATGTCTCTGGACAAGGCGCTTACGACTCTTACACCCAGGGCATGGATCCCGTGCTGGTGCTGGGAAGCTCCCACGAACACCTGAACGTGCGTTGTTACGTCGACGAGATTCTGGTGCCGCATCTTCCCGCCGCATCCAGGATGAAGGCTCAGATGTCGGTGCGCGGATCGAACGTCAAAATCCCGCTCGAGTTCGTCCGGATGCAGCCCGTCGTGTCTCCAAAAATTGAGCTCTCCGATCAGAGGCAGGAACGCGTGGATGTGAGGGTATTGCCGATCATTTTCCGGATAGAGAAACCCAAGGACGTGAATCTGTATCCGGGTCTATTGGTCGACATATATATCGGTGAATGAACATGGCCAGAGGCTCTATAAAATTCGTGCTCGCGGCCGCGGTACTGCTGTCGACCGGATGCAGCATCGGCCCGAAATACGTGAAACCCTCGACGCCCGCCGTGCCCGCGTATAAGGAACTTGGAGCGCCCAATGTAGTCGAAGGCAATTGGAAGCCGGCTCAACCGAGCGACCAGGCTGCGCACGGTAAATGGTGGGAAGCGTTCCAAGATCCACAGTTGAACCAACTCGAAGACCAGCTCAACATCTCAAACCAAAACATTGTCGCAGCGGCGGCCAATGTGCAGGCCGCTCGAGCCATGGTCCGCGAAGCTCGCGCGCAGTATTTTCCAACGCTCGGCGTCAATCCGGGCATGACAAATACACATTTGTCGACGGCGTTTGGGCAAACGTTCAGCGCAACTTTCAATACCTTCTCGCTGCCGCTCGAAGCATCCTGGGAGCCCGATCTGTGGGGCCGCATTCGAAATACGGTGAAAGCCAATACTTTCGCGGCGCAGGCCAGCGTCGCCGATCTGGAAAATGTGCGCCTGTCCGCGCAGGCCGAACTGGCCGCCGATTACTACGAGCTGCGCGCGCAGGATCAGCTGAAGCAACTCCTGGATTCCACCGTCAGCGCCTATCGAGAAGCGCTGGAGCTGACGCTCGACGTGTACAAGTCGGGACTCGGCAACGATGAGGCGGTGGCACAAGCGGAAACTCAATGGAAAACCACCGAAGCGCAGGATACCAATCTGGGCATTCTTCGCGCCCAGTATGAACACGCGATCGCGCTGCTGACCGGCCAACCGGCATCGACGTTTGCAATCGCGTCGGAAGCCCTGGAGCCGAGTCCGCCCTCGATCCCCGTGGGCGTTCCTTCTGAGCTTCTGGAACGCCGCCCCGATATCGCCGCCGCGGAACGCTCCGTCGCTCAGGCGAATGCACAAATCGGCATCGCGAAAACCGCCTTCTTTCCCACCGTCACGTTAAGCGCCTCAGCAGGCCTTCAGGCTCTCTCCCCGGCAAAATGGCTCGAATGGCCCAGCCGTATCTGGTCCGTGGGCCCCAGCTTGGCGCAGACGATTTTCGATGCCGGGGCCCGCAGGGCCACAGTCCAACAGTTCCAGGCCACCTACGATCAAACCGTCGCGAATTACAGGGAGACGGTGCTGACTGCTTTCCAGCAAGTGGAAGATAACCTGGCGGCGCTCAGAATCCTTGGACAGGTGATCGAACAGCAAAACGAAGCCATCGATTCCGCAGGGCGGAATCTTGAAGAAGCCGAAGTCCGTTACAAAGCCGGCCTCGATCCTTATCTTAATGTGATCGCCGCGCAAATCTCCTTGTTGAACGACCAGCAAGCGGTAGTGAATTTTCGAGCCCAGCAAATGGTAGCGGGCGTGAATTTGATCAAAGCGCTGGGTGGCGGCTGGGATGCATCGAGCATTCCGTCGGGCAAGGAACTCGGGGCCAAAACGCCGGACGTAGCGGGCGCCGCGCGGTAACGCTGCCGGGCGTCTACTCCCTCATTTCAGAACTGCGTGAAGTTATAAGTTGGATAAGTTCCCGGCACGCTCGGAGGAACTATGACCGGATTGTTGCGCCCAGCGTTCAGGATGGTGTCGTTGGTGTTGGAATAGTTGAAGCCTGCCACCGGAGCAACGGAGAGCTGGTAGTCGGCGGGAAGGCCGGAACTACCGAAACCGGGATTCACACTTGCCGTCCCGGCCGCATCCTCATTTACCTGCAAGGGGCTACCTTTCACCAGAGGCGCGCTGTTCTGCCATTGCGAGAAAGTCAGGAAGGTCCAAGCCGATTGGGGATTCGCAGGCACCCCGCAGGTGCTTGCGCTGGTTCCGGAAGGAGGCGAGGTCAGGACGTGGAAAGCGTCGCCGTAGGTGGAGAATTGACCATCAGTTCTCCAATAAAGATTCCCCTGGAAGTTCTGAAACTGGTTATAGGGCAAGCCGCAGGAATCGGCGCAGCCGTTGGTTACATAGAAGCCGGATGAATCGTTGAGATCGAAGTAGAAGATGTTGTTGGAGACGTTCACCTGGGGCGACGGAGCAACATTACAGCCGTGTGGCCAGGGGTTTTGTTGCACGAACATACTCAAACGGCCGTAGGCAAAAATATTGTTGTTAAACGTGTTGGCTATTTGTCCCAGCGCCGGCGTTTCGTGAAGGTAGACGGTAGAGTCGGCAACCCGGTAGACCACGTTGTTTTCCACATCAATGCCAGCCGATTGGTTGTCCAGATAAATGCCGTGGCCGCCATACCCGGAGCCTCTGATGTTGCTGTCGATCATGGAGGAGTCGGTTACGTCGTGCAGCAGATTGTTCAGAATCTTGTTGCCAGTCCCGCTTCCACCCGTGGTGCCGATGTTGTAGTACAGCGTCCCCCCATCGGAAGTAATTCCCTGCATCACATTCCAGATATGGTTGTACTGGCTGACGATGTTCACGCCGTTGGCGGCGAAGCCGACGGAAGGACAACCCAACATGCAAACGGAAATGCCCGCATGATAACCGTCGGTAATGTCATTGTGAAGGTACGTGACATCGTGGCCATTTCCCTGGGCGAGGCCTTCACCGTTTGCGAACACTCGCGAGTAACCCTGAATAATATTGTTTTGAACTGTAATCAGCTGGACGACGTTAGCAGCCCGATCCGTCCCCAATGGATGGTGTCCAAGGTGGATGCCGGAGGCGCCGATGTCATAAAAGGCTGAATTTTGTATCAAGTCGTTCGATGCCGGCGGCCCAGAATTGCCGGACGTGGAGGCGATCTGAAGGCCCGACGCGGACGTATGCCGCACCACGACGGAATCGAACGTGACGTTCTGGCAACTCTCGCAATCGATCGCGGCCGGTAGTGTGTTCTCGCCGTTTTCGTCATCATTGAAGCCGGTGGCCGGCGGCATGAAGTTATCCACTTCAAATGTGATCCCTTGAAAAGTGACGTAATTGAGATTGGTGGCGGAAATGAGGCTGCCGCCCGTGGAGCTGGCCGGGGATAGTTGAGCAATCACGACGCTGTCAGAGTTTGGGTTCTCACCGCTGTTGGCGATGTAGTTCAACGTCCACGGAGAGGTCGAACGATCCAGAAACCAGATGCCGGTTTCGCCGGCGGATTGCGCGGCATTGAAGGCGTCCAACGTGTTTTCAACGATGTAGCGGTGGCCGAGCGTAGGTCCAAAGTAATTGTAGTTGCTGCTACTGCCCTTAGTCGTGCCGACGAAATAAATGATGTGAAGGGTTGTATCCACGCAGCTGATCCGCATCACGTCCACGGTCCAGGCATCGAACAGGGTGATCTCGATGTCGCCCGCGGGATAGGGATTGGGAGCGCCACCGCACGAGCTCGCCGACGCATTCAGGTTGATCCAATCGACAATGGGATCGCTCGGATTGTATCCGAAGCGATCCAGACATTTGGACTGAGTCCCGTCGGAACTTGTGATGCTGGGGCAAGCGGAATCGGCGCCGGTGGGAGCGATTTCAGCCGCCACTCGCAGGAAGGTGCCAAGGTTGCACAGCGACATCTCCGCAGTCTGGCCCGTAACGGTTGAATAACAGGAACCGTTATTCATGTAATAGCCGACACCCGAAGGTCCGGCGACTCTGGAGCGTAGACGCCGCCGGCCGTTGTAGAACAAATACTCGAAGGGTTGCGTATTGGCCGGTAACGGTGTCTGCCACAGGTTGCCGGAAACGTTGGTCCAGGTGCTACTGAGCGGAGTTCCTCCACTCACAACCGGCGTTTCTCCTGGATAATTCTGCCAGGTCACCAGCGCATTGGCCATACCGGAATCAGCGGAAGTAAAATTCAGCGTCCCGGGACTCGTCGGACTCGCGGGGAGATAGTAAGTCCCACTCCGGAGCATGATCGAGAGAGGTTGCCCGGGATTGGCGCTGATGAGGTTTCTCACGGCGCTTTGAGCCATGGCTAGGGACGCGAAGGGACCATCGGTGTTGTCCGCGTTCGGAGCCGGCAATGCTCCACTCCATTGATCGTTCCCATTGACAGCGACATAAAGATTCGCCGCTGCAATCACCGACAAGCTGGTCGATCCAGTGACTGCGCCATCGGCGGCGCTAATCGTTGTGGCGCCTGTCGCGACACCCGTAGCCAAGCCGGCGCTGTTGATCGTAGCCAGGCCCGTAGGGAACGAACTCCATGTCACCGAACTCGTCAGGTTCTGCGTGCTGCTGTCCGTGTAGGTGCCTGTTGCCGTGAACTGCTGTGTGCTTCCCAGGGGAAGGGAGGGCGTGGCCGGTACCAGCGCGATGGAAACCAGTGCGGGAGCGGTCACCGTCAGGAGGGTGGAACCTTGGATCGAACCTGAAGCCGCTTGGATGGTGGTACCGCCTTGGTGAGCGCTGGTGGCCAGTCCAACTTTATTGATCGACGCTACTCCGCCGGCCGACGAGCTCCAAGTGACGGAGCCCGTGAGGTTCTGCGTGCTGCCATCGGTGTAGCTGCCCGTGGCGGTGAGTTGCTGCGAAAGTCCCATTGCGATTGAGGGATTCGGCGGCGTCACAGAGATCGCGGTGAGGGCCGGGGCGGTTACACTCAGCGTGGCGGTACCTTGCACTGCGCCGGAAGAGGCTGAGATCACGGCGCCGCCTTGATTCACGCTGGCAGCCATCCCGCCGCTGTTGATGGTGGCCGCGACCGTCGACGAGCCCCATGCAACCGCAGTAGTCAGATTCGCCGTGCTTCCATCCGTGTACGTTCCGGTGGCGGTGAACTGCTGCGACAATCCCAGCGCGATCGAGAAAGTGGGAGGCGTTATGGCAATGGAAACCAGCAGCGGGGCGGTCACCGTCAGAGGCGTGGAGCCTTGAATAGGGCCAACCGTCGCTTGGATGGTGGTGCCACCGGTTGCAGAACTGCTGGCAAGCCCGGCGCTATTGATCGTTGCTACTCCGATAGCGGACGAACTCCAGGTCGCGGAACTGGTCAGATTTTGCGTAGTTCCATCGGTGTAGGTGCCGGTGGCTGTGTATTGCTGCGCAGTGCCCGCCGGAATCGATCCGGAGGCCGGAGTGACCACGATAGAAACCAACGCCGGAGCGGCGACACTCGCAGTTGTTGAACCACACAGCGACCCGGCGCACGCGCTGATCGTCGCCGTCCCGGGCGCCGCTGCGTAGGCTGTGCCGAGATTGGTTGCATCATCCGCTATGGGTATCGCCGCGTTGTTCGAAGAGCTCCAGGTAACCGAAGCTAACGTCTGTGGACCGCTAGCGCTGAACGTTCCGGTGGCAGCGAAGCTCTGGGCCGCCCCTGCCGGAATATTCTGATTGAGGGGACTCACTGTAATCGAAATCAACCCAGGCGGAATAGACGTAGCAGGTTCATACTGTTCCACGCTCGACAAATAGGTGTTTCCGTTAATGCCACCCGCGGTCAGCACCATCCCATTGTTGAGCAAGGTCGTCGTGCTGCCTAGGCGTGCCGTGCTCAGGCCACCGGTGGGAATGAAGAGTCCAGTGGATGGATCGAATATTTCCGCAGTGGCCAAACAACTACCGTTGTAGTCTTCACCACCGGCTATCAGAACGGTTCCGTTGTTCAATAGTGTGGCGCGCTGCAAGTTGCGTGCGGCGTTCAGACTGCCCGCGGCAGTGAATGTCTGCGCGACGGGATCATACAGCTCCGCGTTGCCGGAGCTATTGCCGCCCGCCAGCAGAACGATTCCGTTATTCAGCAGTGTCGCGGTGTGCGCGGAGCGAGACGCGGTCATGTTGTTGGCGGTGAGCGTGAAGGCTCCTGACGACAAGCTGTAAATCTCGCCAACCGGAGGCGTCAGTGTTTGGGCATCCGTCTGCCCACCGGTGACCAGCACCGTGCCGTCGTTCAGCAGCGCCGCAGCCTGCCAGTAGCGTGCATTGTTCAAGGCCCCGGTGGCCGTGAAGGTCCCGTTGGTTGGATCGTAAAGCTCCGCGCTGTTGAGTGCAGCGCCGGAGGCCAAACCTCCCGCAATTAGCACCATCCCATTGTTCAGCAGCGTGGCAGTATGGTACTCGCGGATGGTTGTCATGCTCCCGGTGGTGGTGAACATTCCGGTGGCCGGATTATAGATTTCCGCATCGGCCAGGCTGGTTCCATCCACGCCAGGCGCGCAGCCCGAGCATCCTCCTGCGAGGAGCACGGTTCCATTGTTCAGCAACGTCGCCGTGTGCCACGCCCGCATGGTGTTCAAGTTCCCGGTGGGCACGGAGATCCCGCTGGTTGGGTTGTAGAGTTCCGCGCTGGCCAAGCCGTTTCCGTCGGACCCGACACCGCCTGCAATCAGAATCAGCCCGTTGTTGAGCATGGTGGCGGTATGCGCGAAACGCGGCGTGTTCAGGCTGCCCGTCACCAAAAAGCCCGGAGTCACAGTTAAATTCGTTGTGCTCTTAATGACGTCTGATGTTGCCTGAATCGTCGTTGATCCGAGACCCATAGTTGAAGCAAGCCCTGCGGCATTGATCGTTGCCGCCTTAGCCGATGAAGTCCAGGTGACCGAACTTGTCAGGTTCTGCGTGCTTCCGTCGGTAAAAGCACCGGTGGCCTTAAATTGTTGCGCATTTCCCAGTGAAATCGAGGGATTCAGCGGTGCCAGGGCAATGGAAACCAGCGCCGGCGCGGTGACCGTCAAAGTGGTTGAGCCATGGATGGAACCCAAAAGTGCTTGCACCGTGGTGACACCCTCATTCAGAGTGCCCGCCAGACCGCCCGCACTGATCGTAGCCACACTCGTGGTGGATGAACTCCAGGTGGCGGGAGCAGTCAGGTTCCGGGTGCTTCCATCTGTGTACGTGCCGGTCGCCCCGAACTGCTGCTGCAGTCCCAACGCGATGGAGGCATTGGCCGGCGTTACCGAGATCGTCACAAGCACTGGCGCAGTTACAGTCAGCGTGGCCGTGCCCTGCACTGCGCCGGAAGACGCTGCTATCGTGGTGCTGCCTTGTTTTACGCTCGTTGCTAGCGCGGCACTGTTGATGGTGGCAACACCCGTCGCGGACGAGCTCCACGTAACCACATTCGTCATGTTCTGCTTGCTTCCGTCAGTGTAGATGCCGGTAGCAGTGAACTGCCGCGACAGTCCCAAAGCGATGGAGGGATTTGCTGGTGTTACCGAAATCGACGCGAGCACGGGGGCCGTTACAGTGAGCGTGGCAGCGGCTTGTACCGCACCAAAAGAAGCCGTGATCGTTGTGCCGCCCTGTAGAAAACTGCTGGCCAGCCCAGCGCTGTTGATCGTCGCTATTCCCGTCGCGGACGAACTCCAGGTAGCGGAAGCCGTCACGTTCTGCGTGCTTCCGTCTGTATAGGTGCCAGTGGCGGTGAATTGCTGGCCCGTCCCCGCCGGAATCGATCCAATAGCCGGAGTCACCGCGATAGAGACTAGAGCCGGTGGGCCAACGGTCACTGTGGTCGAGCCGCACAGCGAGCCGGCGCACGCGCCGATGGTGGCCGTTCCGGGGGCCGCTGCATAAGCTGTCCCAGAATTGGTTACATCATCCGCGATGGCCGCCACCGGGCTATTCGAGGAACTCCAGGTAACCGAAGCCAACATCTGTGCACTACTGCCGCTGAATGTCCCATTAGCAACGAAGCTCTGCGCCGTTCCTTTAGGAACAGTGGGCGTGGCGGGACTCACCGAAATCGAAATCAGACCGGGCGGAGTGAACGTAGCCGGCAAGTACATCTCGGCGCTGGCCAGATAGGCGATGGTGCTGAAGTTACCGCCGTTCAATACAATTCCACCAGCGCTCAGCACACTGCCGTTGTTCAGCAAGGTTGCGGTGTCTCCATAGCGCGCCGTGTGCAGTCCTCCGGTGACGATGAACATCCCTTTCGTGGGATCGAACAGCTCCGCGCTGTCCAAGCTATTGTTGTTGGTGTCGATGCCGCCGGCGATGAGAACCCGTCCGTTGTTCAGCAGCGTGGCGCTCTGCATGGAACGTGCGGTGTTCAGACTTCCAGTAACCGAAAATGTCTGCGCCACGGGATCATACAATTCGGCGCTGGCTAACGGACCACTGCCGCCGTTACCGCCCGCCAGCAGGACCATTCCGCCGTTCAACAGCGTCGCCGTGTGCGCCGAACGAGCCGCCGTCATCGTGCTGGGAGTGAGTGTGAAGGTGCGTGTAGAGAGGTTGTAAATCTCACCCACTGGGGGTGCCAGAGTTTCGGCATTCGTCTGCCCGCCCGTGATGAGCACCGTGCCGTCGCTCAACAGCGTCGCGGCTTGCCAGTAGCGCGCATTGTTCAGGCTTCCGGTAGGCGTAAAGGTCCCCGCCGTTGGATCGAAAAGTTCCGCACTGTTGAGTGAAACTCCGGAAGACAGGCCGCCCGCAATCAAAACCATCCCATTGTTCAGCAGCGTCGCGGTGTGATATTCGCGGTTGGCCGTCATGCTCCCCGTGGTGCTGGTGAAGAGGCCAGTGGCCGGATTGTAGATTTCCGCATTGGCCAGGCTGGCGCCGTTCCCACCCGGCGGGCAGCCTGAGCATCCTCCGGCAAGGAGCACCGTCCCGTTATTCAGCAGCGTGGCGGTATGCCATGCTCGCGGCGTGTTCAGGTTCCCAGTGGGTGTGGAGATGCCGGTGCCGGGATTATAGAGCTCGGCGCTGGCCAAGCTGCTTCCGTTGGACCCCACGCCGCCAGCCATCAGAATCAATCCGTTGGTCAGCATGGTGGCGGTATGCGCAAAACGCTGCGTGTTCAGATTACCTGTCACCAAGAAACCCGCCGTCACTGTCAACTTCGCTGTGCTACTGGTGGTGCCCGAAGATGCCTGAATCGTCGCGGTTCCAAATCCTGCAGCCGATGCCAGTCCCGTGGCATTGATCGTCGCGATGCCCGTTGGCGACGAACTCCATGTCACCGAATTTGTCAGGTTCTGTGTGCTTCCGTCGGTAAAGGTACCAGTGGCTGAAAATTGCTGTGTATTCCCCAGTGAAATGGATGGAGCTGTGGGTGTCACGGCTATCGAAACAAGTACCGGCGCACCCACCGTCAAAGTAGTTGAGCCATGGATGGAACCCAAAGTCGCCTCCACCGTCGTGCCGCCTTGGGCCACGCTGCTCGCCAGACCGCTCGCGTTGATCGTAGCCATATGCGACGATGAACTCCAGGTCACCGACGCCGTAAGGTTCTGCGTTTTTCCGCTGCTAAATTTACCGCTGGCGGCGTATTGCTGTGTGGTTCCCAGCGGAATCGTCGCATTGGCCGGCGTCACGGTCAGAGAGGTCAAGCCCGTAGCATTGCCGTTCCCGCTCAGGGCGGCCACCGTCGGGCTTCCGAACGCACCGTAGGTCATTGTCAGGGTGCCCGAGCGCGCGCCCACGACGGTCGGTGTAAACGTTATTCCCACCTTGCACTGAAGTCCCGCACCCACCTTGGAGCCGCAGGTATTGCTGGCCACGGCGAAATCTCCGGTGGCGCTGATCGTGCCGACGGTCAACGATGCGCTCAAACCGTTCGTCAACGTGATTGTTTGCGCGGCCGCGGTTGTGCCCACGGTGGTACTGGCAAAAGTCAGACTGCTGGGCGATATGGCGACTGGCGCTAAACCCGTGCCGGAAAGAGTGACAATCTGCGGGCTATTGGCGGAGTTATCGGTGAACGTCAGTGTGCCGGCGGCGGCTCCCAGAATGACCGGAGAAAAGGTGACACCGATGGTGCAAGTAGCACCCGCGCCGATGCTCGCGCCGCAGGTATTAGTTGCCACCGTGAACGCTCCGCTCGTTGCGATACTGGCAAAGTTGAGGGCGACGTTTTCCTGGTTCGTCAGCGTAACGGACGTGATCGCACTGGTATTGCCGACGGCGACGCTCGAGAAATTCAGAGTGCTGGCCGAGACAGTTACCGGCATGATGCCCGTGCCCGTGAGGCTGACCGAGTGGGGGCTGTTACTGGAGTTGTCGGTAATGATGAGTGTCCCGGTTTGGGCTGTCACGGCGGCGGGTGTAAACGCGATGAGCAGAGTGCAACTCGCGCCGCCAGGGAGCGTATTCGGCTTCAGAGGGCAGGTTCCTCCGGTTTGCGTAAAAGGTCCGCTGATGGCAACGTTGTTAATTGTCAATGGAACCGCCTGCACATTGGTGAGCGTTTCAGTTTGAGATGCACTCCGGGTCCCTTCCGCCTGATTTCCAAACCCCAGAATGGTGGACGAAAGCGTGACCGGAACCACGCCGCTACCTGTTAGCGGCACGGACTGCGAGCTCGAGGCCCCAACACGAGTCACCGTCAGGGTCGCCGACTCAAATGACAAGCTGGAAGGTATAAACGTGACCGCTATGCTGCAGCTCTTTCCTGCGCCCAGGGTACTCGGGCTGAGCGGGCAGTTGCCTCCCACGGCAAAATCGCTTGCCTCGGCGCCCCGAATGTTGATGAGGCCAATCGCGATCGCAACTGCTTCGGTATTCTTGAACGTGAGAGTTTGCGGCGAGCTTGCTTCGTATTCGACCTGATTGCCGAACGCCAACGCGCTGGGCGTTAAGGTGGTCTGGGCAAAAGCGGACAAACCGCACAAAAGAGACAGGGCAAGAATAGTTATGGTGAGCCGCGGCGGTATTATTTCTGCCCTCCTCGATTTGTTACAGCAACTCCTTGGTATTACTGGTACTGCTCGATAAATCTCAGTATTTTGGGGAGACGAGGAAGAATTATACTACGCAAACGAGCCAGAAACGCGTGCCAGGTCTAAAGAAACCAGGCCTTTAGTCCTAATGGTCCTAGTAGGCGCCAGGGTACTTCATACCGTGGTGACGCCTGTTGCGACAAACACGTTTTCGCAAACCGACGGCGCGGCAGCTAAAGACCGTGCCGGTGGCGGCCGCACTGATAGACAACCCGCCCCAGCCGCAAAGCGATTTAGGTTAGTTCCAGGTCCAGGTCAAAATATCCGAGTTTTCTTGCGCGCCGCCCGTGGCGGCGGTGAAGCCAATATAGGCGGGGCCGCCGCTCAAACCCAAGAACGTATTCAAGCCGCCTTTGACGGTGCCGGAGACAATGGGACTGGCCGAACCATCTAGATAGACGCTGATGGTTGAGACCCCATCGTAGGTGATGGTTGCGGTGTGAGCATTGCCATCCGCAAAGGTAGCCTGGACCGGCGTAACGAGTTTCGCGCCGGTCGCCGGGGTGTGATCCGGCGTATTCGGCTCCGCTCCGAGGCTCTGAATGCCGATATGCGGGCCATCGGGATCGTCGTACTGGGAGTTCTCGTAGGTATCGAATTCGATAGCGATGCTATTCGGGATACCGTCATATCCAATGTACATTCCATACCCGGTCGCTCCCAGAGTAGTGGCCCCGGTTGAGGCGCCCCGGATGACAAAGGCGAATCCGTCGCCTATCGCGTTGGGGCCCGTTGCAGCGGGGGTGATCTTGAATTGGAATGTCGTGGTGAACGCGGAGGCGACTGGGATAGCGGTTCCCAACCAGGCCGACGCGGTCTCAGAACCGGCGCTCGTGAGCTGCAGCGCGCTTCCGGTCCAGACCGGCAGGGCTGTGGTGTTAGATCCGTAATTCTTGCCGTTCAGGGAAAGCGCCGAGAGGTTGATGGTGTCGCTGATGTTTGCGTTGGTCGTGGCGGTAGTATTCTGGAGAGAATAGTTGCCGACGCCCGCCCCCGAGATCGAGATCCCGTTCACGTTCACAGTAATGCCGGTCCTCGGGCCAGCATTGACAAAACTCGCGCTCGTGTAGCTCTCACTAATCGAGGTGTCAACGAAAACTCGACTATCGGAGAGCGTGACGGTCGCATTAGTGGTGCCGTCAAAGTCTTTATTGACCCCGGTCGCAGTAACTGTCAATGGATATTGGCCGATGACGAACAATCCGTTTGCCGAACCAATGTAGTTGGGATTGGTCACCGTGGCCGCCACCGGATAACTGCCGGCGTTGGTGTCCGGCGCGCCGGTAAAGGAGACCGCGATACCGGGCGGGGTGGTGGTAACGGTCGGCATCAGGGGACCACCGCTGTAAGTCGGGTTCATGTTGAGAAGGTTGACCGTTACGGGCTGCTGCTTGATAACGTCGTTGACTGCGCCGCTGGCGTTGTTGTAATTGCCGCTAGTGTCGGTGAACGTCCACGGGTCGCCGGTGTAGGTGCCTGCGTTGGTGTGGGTGGTGCCGCTGAGATTTAGTCCGGCGGTGAGGTTAGCGCCGCTCACGCCCGTGGCCGAGCCTGTCGCGGTGTGCGCGTTGCCGTCATAAGTGACGCTGTAGAGTGTGACCGTAATAATCGCGTTCGCCTGGGCGATGTTCCAGGAACCGGGCACGGACGTGATGGCATAGTTGTTGAGGCTGTCGGCGGCGGCAACGGAAGGCACCGGAGTCACCGTTCCCGAACCCGCGTTCGGCCCCACCGAGCTGGGGTTGTTCATGCACGTCAGGGTGCCGGTAAAGGTATTTGGTGCCACCGGCGTCACCGCGCAGGCCGGGGTTGGCGAATGCGGCGCCCCGTCATAAGTGCCGCTATAGCTGCCTGCCGTCGCCGTCACCGGCAGCTGGTTCACCGTTTGCGACAGCCCAAACGGCCCGCTGGGCGCGAAGTTGGTGTCGCCGGAATAAGTGGCGTTGATCGGGTAGGAGAACGGCGTGGGGGGCTTGGCGCCGGGGTTCGCGAACGTGGCAAGCCCAGCCGGCAGCGCGCTGGTCTGCACGGTTGCCGTCGCCCCAATGGGATTCATTGGATCCGGATCGAGTGTGATCGGATTCACGCAGGGCGGCGTCGTGATGACACTTCCGTCCGCGCAGATGTAGTACACCTGACCATTTTGAACGGTCGGGTCAAGCTGGAACGACAGCGTCACGGTCCCGGTGGGCACTCCTATGCTGCCTCCCGTGTTGTCTACCACCTCCACCGTCAGGTTTACGCTTTGGCCATAAGTTGACGGATCGGTCGACTTCTTCAGCGTGATGGCCGAATTGGCCTGGCTCACCGTCACCGACACGGGATTGGGATTCGCCGGCTCGCCTAGGAAATTCGGGTCGCCCGAATACGTCGCCACCACGTTTTCCGCACCTGTCGGTAGAGCGCTGGTAGTCGTCACGCTGGCGACGTAGTTACTGCCGTTGTACGTTAGCGGGACGGTGCACGCGGGCAGACTGGTGGAGAAGGTCCCATTGGAGCAGATGTAGTTCGTGATCGAGTTCAGGGTGAAGGAGAACGTCACCGTGCCCGTGGGCACCTCGCCGGATGCAGGCGGCGCAACCGTGACTGTTAACGTGACGGGCACGCCGTAGTCGGGGGCGGCCGGCGTAGGCCCACCGTCGGTCACCGTCGGTGTCGCCTGGTTGATGGTGATCGTCGCGGGCGTTGAGGTGCCGGGCTTGTAGTTGGTGCTGCCGGCGTAACTGGCCGTGACGCTATAAGCACCGGCGTTGGTGGGAGCCGTCGCGATCGGCCCGTAGACCGCACCGCCGTTGACCACGCCGCTGTAGCTTAGCGTCACCGGCGTCAGGACGTCCGGCCCACTAAGGACCCCGGTTGCTGAACCCGTGCCCGCGCAGGGCGACCCGTTATAGGTACAAGTGGCGCCGGTCGCCGTTACCGTCGGTGTCGCCTGGTTGATCACGCCAGTGTTGATCGTGATGTACGTCACGTTGTAGTTGCTCAACAGAGACGGCTCGCTCGCGGTTGGGGCAGGCGTCATTACGTGGGTTGCGAGTGGGGTGAAGACATTGGGATTATCGTAAGTCTCCATCCAGGTGAGCGTCTCGCCGTATGGCAGAGCACTCGGCGTCAGTGGCGTGGACAGGGATGACGTGGTGCCGTCGTAGGTTTTGGTGCTGGCCGCGGCCGTTATCGTGATCGGATACTGAGTGATGGTCAAAGTGCTTGGTGTGAAGGCAAGATAATTGGCGTTATATGTCACACCGTCCGTCGGCGAGCCCGAGACTGTGGCTGGTCCCGAGCAGTAGATCGAGTACGGAGTAGCTGTGACGTTCCTCGGAGTGATCCCAGTCGTCGAACTTGGCGAAGTGGTATAGACGCAGGTTGCTGTGGGCGACCCCGAATTGCCGTAAATATTGACTGTTATAGCCGGGTTCGCCGAGCCGTACACGATCGACTGAGGAGTGATATTGCCGATGACGAACAGGTGGTTCACCTCGCTGCTGACTGGGGTCGACTTAGCGCTCTCAGCACCCGCCTTAATTAGAGAACCGGTCACCACCTGAGGAACTTCCGTCACCGCATAGGTGTAGTTCGTGTTGTAGCAAGTCGAAGCGGCGGGGCATGTCGCTCCGGCGTCAACGTAATCGTTGACATAGTCGGTATAAGTTGTAGGTGTCGGAGTACCTAAGGGAACGTTCCCTATCGCCGCCTTTGGAGTGCACGCCGCCACCGAAGAGTTGCAGCGGTAGATGTTGTACTGATAGGCTACTTCATTCGTGCCACCCGTCCAGGTCAAGATGTTACCAGTCCCGCCTGGGTTAGTGTTGGGCGGTGTTGGTGGATTGGTAGTGACGGCGGCCGCTAGCCCGGTGGGTGGAGTCGCGCCGCCTGATGCATGAAACGTAGCCTGGTCCGGATCGCCCAGAGCAACTTGGCCCAAATCGGCGAGGCCGAGGTCGGCAAGGCCCAAATCAGCGAGTCCGAGGTCGGCTAAACCAAGGTCGGCGAGGCCCAAATCAGCGAGCCCGAGGTCCGCCAAGCCTAGGTCCGCCAATTCGACGTTCGCCGATAGTCCGTTCGTGTTTGACCGACCGCCGACCTGCTGGAGATTGAGACTCATCCAGTCGGGCGAATCAGAGAAGGATTGGCCTATCGTTCCGTCGTAGTTAATATCCAGGCCGCTCGTGATTGTCTTTCCCAGGGGAAGAATCGTACCGTTGCTCCAGTCAGGCGTGGAGACGGAGGCACCCTGCACAAGGACGTACGGCCCCTCGGAGCCGGTCAGTAATTGGCCGGTGCAATAAACTTGTGAGGCCTGACCCGGGGTATTGAAGAGGGGGCTGCTGGGATTGGTATTGAGGGGGCCAAAATATCTGACCTTGTACTGCTGAACACCCATGGGGAAAGCCGAGGAGAGGAAGTCCTCGCTCATCGGCAGCTCAAAGCCGTAGGAATAATCGATATGCTCATTGCCCGCCGAATCCGTCAATCCTGCTACCTGGTACAGGTAATTCATTGAGCTGGGATAGTTCGGCATGCATACGGGCGTATTGTTCCAGCCGCCGTGATGTAAATCCAGGGTGTGGCCCAGTTCGTGCATCAGGGTGCCGGCCTGGTCCAACTCAGTGCCCACTTGATCAACAGCAGCATTGTCCGATCGCCACAAACCGAGCGTGACCATGAAGTCTCCACCCGGCAGGTCGCCGACCCCCGAGATGCTGCCGGCATAGGGAGCGCTCAACGGGGTGGTCGCCGCTAGGGCATGGCCGAAAAGTGCGTAGTGGAAAGTGTCTTTCCGGTCTGTAGCAAAAAGCTGGGGCAGGCCGAGCGCCGGATATCCATTTTTGACGGCATCGAATCCTTCCTTCCAGCCCAGCACCGAGTATTGGCTGGATTGAGAAGGAAAGGTGCAAGTGGACTGGGCATGGTTGGGACAAAGAAGGGTGGATTCCTGGACAACGTTCCCGCCTTGGGAGTATGCCGCCGGAATGATATAAGGCGATCCCTGTCCCTGATACGCGCATGGTCCTATGGTTGTTCCCGTTTGGCAGATTGAGTTTGGACCGTTCGCGCCAACGTCGAAATGCAGATTGATTCCGTGCGACTTGAAGACGGCGCCGACCATGTTGAGGGCAGCGAGTTCCGGATTATGGACATGATCCGGAACGGCGGCGACACCACCGGCCGCAGTTACGAGCGACCCTTGGTACTGCATCCAATCGATTTGGACAAAAATGTCGGGAACGGATGGTTTCGCTCCCATGGCCGGCAGATTCAAGCAACTCGTCCTCGCATTCGATGGCGGCGCCAGACATGTGCCAAACGCAGCGGGGAATGGTGCGGTGGTCATGCCATCGTAACGGGTGCCCGGATCAAAATATAATCCGGATGTTTCCCACACATCCAGAAGACCGTCAAAATCCGAGTCCTGGACGTTGGTGCTGGTTATGATCGCGCCCCACGACAGACAATCCTTGTTAAGTACTACCGAGGTCTCAACGGAAGAAGCGTTCGGGGCGAGATTGATGTTGAATGTATAATTGTCCCAGCTTAAGCCCTGTGCACCCACGAACGGATCCGACGGCACCCCCTGAGGGACGCCGCCGTTCACCGTGAGCGTTGAGCGGAAGCCAGGAAGCCCGTTGCCCACGATCTGAGTCATCTTGGCGTCGGGGTCGGACGAAGCCTGATAAAACCCTCCCATGGTTTGATTCAGGCCGCCGGACGGTGTGCCGGTGAACGCGCCATCGTAAATAACCACGGATCGAAGGGGCGCGATTCTTGGATTCCCCGGCGTTACCAGACGATAGATCACGACGAGGGTGGCGCCGTTGAATTGCGTGCTGGTCGAGGTGCTGGTGAGCGTGAATGTCTGCGGGCCATTGGCCACTCGAACATTAGCGGTGTTATTGATGGGGAGATATCTGAGAACATCGGCGCGGTAGAAATGGGCGTATTCGTTTGTTTGAGTGCTCCCGACACTAGCCGCGCACGCCGAAATTGTGGGATTACCCAGCGCAAGGCCACTGATGGGGTTAGGGTTGGCGGGGGTAGTCTTGGTGGCAGGGGTAGCGTTGAAAGAACCGGCAGTCGAAGTTGGGGTCGACGAAGTCTCGATTGTCTGCCAATAGAGAAATGCGGCGATGACGTCGCCCGGAAGTGCTCCTTTCGCCGTGCACGGGACGACCCTCGCAGATAACCCGGGGCCGCTCGTGCAAGGCACTCCGCTGAAATTGATCGTGTCTGTCACGGAAATCGTTGAACCGGAAACGGTCGGCTTCACACTAGCCAAGCCGACGCCCCCGACGACGTAATCTCCGGTGACGAAATAATTCTTGAAGTAATTGAGTGGGCCTTGGGCCTGCGCCACTTGCACGAATATTGCGAGAAATCCGAGACCGAAGATCGTGGCGCACTTAGAATAGACAGCTTTAAGAAAGCGTCCACCGTCCATCGGTTGCATGTAAACTCCGTTCGAAATATGCTTCCCCTCCGGCCGCTCACGGAACGGACTTGACAGTAGCAACGGGGCAACCGGCGGGAGCCCCAGTATCGCTTACGCCCGCAACGTGCGTCAAGACCAAAGGATGTGAAGCAAGAATAAAACTATTATGTTACAGCTTTGCGAACGTACTAGTACCGAACGAGTGAGCTAATCGACACAGCGGATCGTCTGGATGGTTCTTCACTGACGGATGCGGCGACGCACGTCCGCCAGCAGTGGGTCTTCGCCGGCCTGTCCGCGGATACTCAGATACTTCTGGTACGATTCGGCGAAACCGGAATTCTTCAAACCTTCTCGCACGCGCCCCTGATAATAGTAAACCGGCGGAAAATAGCCGTAGGTCGGCACTTCATCCAGGAATAGCGCCAAAGCTTCCCCGCGCCGTTTGATGCACCGGTCGAATTCGGAATCGGCCTCTGTAAACGCTCCGAGTTCCAGATAAGCAGTCCCCAGATCGAATCGGCCGATCCAAGTATCGAGTATGTTCTTGGCTTCGGTGAACGACTGAACTGCGGCACGGCCATCCCCGTTCTTCAGAGCGATCTCGCCTTCGATCAATTTACCGTACGCTTGAGGTTCGAGCTGGAGCTGGGAAGAAAGCCCAGCGGACAACTCCTTCGCCTTGTCTGCTTCTCCAAGGGCAACATAATCGCGTGCCGCCAGAAATCTCGTTTTCACGGCGCTGCTAAGGTCGAGGGCGTTTTTTGCGGCAGCGAGGGCCGCACTCTTTTGCCCCCGTAGAACCTGGACGTAGGCCAGCGCCGAGAACTTATCAGCGGCCTCATCGGGGTTACGCGCCGCAGTATCTTCAGCCACCCCTTTTTCGAGAATTTTCACCGCCTCGCTGTAGCGGCCTTGATAAACGGCCAAGTCAGCCAGTGCGGCAGCGGCCATCGAAGGGTTGATCGTTCCGATCTTTTGATAGGCTTTCGCGCTTTGATCCAATTCGCCCTGCCCCAGACTGGCGAACGCCTGTGCCTCGAACCCAAACGCAGCCAGAGCGGGCGACAATTGCAGCGTCGCTGCAGCCTCCTTGGCGGAAGTTTGAAAATCGCCGCCATAGGCGGAGTACAGTGCGACGTTCGCGTGATAAAGGGCGCGCTTGGGCAGGATGGTTACCGCCCGCCGCACTTGGTCAATCGCTTTAGGCATGTTGCGCAACCGTGTCAAGCAGTACGCCATGTTGTTGTATGCGCCGGTATCGGACGGGTACTGCTGAAGCAGTGTTCCATATTCATCGACGCACTTTTGGGCGTCACCGGTCACGAAGTACAGGAAGGCGCGGGTGCGATATCGTTCCCGCTCGGTCATATGGTCGATGTGATTGAGGGCCAGTTTGATGTACTTCTCGGCATCCTGTTGTCGAGAGAGGTTATGGGATGCGGCGGCCATCCCGGCGTAGGCTAAGCCGAAGTTGGAATCCAGATCCACGGCCTGCGAAAAATGCTTTAGAGCGTCCTCAGTTTTGCCGCTGGACAAATCGTCCAGCGCCGTCGCGTACTCGTGAACCGCTTCCAGAGACGCGGCCGTAAGCGTCTCCATCGAGAAGCGCTGCGCGGAGTCCGACGTCTCATCGCCGAGGGCCTTGCGAACGGTGGTGCCCAGCTTCGTCACCGCGAACAAGACCTGGTCCTTGCTCGACGCGGTCGCATCGGCGCTCGTGATGCTTTTGCCGGTGACAGTCTGCGTGGCCCTGAGCGAAAGCTGATAGTCTGCGCCGCGCCGGTCGATCGAACCGGAAACAACCACATTCAGGCCTTGACTCGCAGCAATCTCCTGAGCCTTCGAATCGTCGAGTGTACCTGATATTGCCTTCAATCCCAGGTCTCGAACTCTTGTCCGGTCGTAAGCATTAATAAAAGAGGCGCCTTCCAAAGCAAGCTTGAGCGTGGACTCGAGCGTGCCGCTGAAAACAGGGTCTCCCGTATGGTTGTTGAAATCCGCAATCATCACCGTCATCGGCGCCACCGGAGCGCGCGTTCTGTGCAGCCAACGGTCTAAGCCATACCCTCCGGCCGCTACGATTGCGGCGCCAGCCAGCGCGAGTGCGATCCACCTTTTGGTGTGCGACTCGGCCATCATCACCACGCGCGGAGTGACGATGGCCTTGGCGAGCGTACCCTCCTGCCAGTCATACAGATCCTGACCCATCTGGGTCGCGCTCTGATAGCGATCCTTCGGATCCACAGCCAGGGCCTTCTGGACCACGTCGTTCAAGGCCTGCGGTATGGTTGGCTCCAGTTGAATGGAGGGAGTGGGAGGCCCTTGGGTTCGCAGCAACATGCTGGCGAGCGCGGAATCCGCCTTGAACGGGATTTCCCCGGTCAGCATTAAGTAGGCGATGATACCAAGCGAGAACAGGTCCGAGCGCTCGTCGGCGGGCAGGCCCTTGGCTTGTTCTGGCGACATGTAGGCGGGCGTGCCCATCACCGCTCCGGCCTGGGTTAATCCGCCGGCTTCCATCGAACGGGCCAGCCCGAAGTCCATTACACAGATCCGGCCGCCTTCGCCGATCATGATATTTTGCGGCTTCAAATCACGATGAACGACGCCTTCGGCATGGGCCGCTTCGAGCGCCGAGCAAACCTGGCGAAGAATTTTGACCGTCTCCTCAGGCGTGAATTTGTGCCGTTCGTCCAGGAGGGTGGAAAGATCCTGGCCCTCGACGAATTCCATGGTGATAAACCGCAGCCCTTCGGCAACACCCAGGTCGTAAATGCGGATGATGTTGCGATGGGTGATTTTGCGTGCGAGTAGGAGCTCCTGCTTGAATCTTTGAAGAATGCTCGGATGGCCCGCCAGCTCCGGCCGGATGACCTTGAGTGCCACGAAACGGTCGAGCTCGCGATCCTTCGCCTTGTAGACCGCACCCATTCCACCCTGACCCAGGAGCTTGATGATTTCGTAGCGCTCGGCCAGCAGGCTGCCCTCTTCGAGCGACATGGCCGGGCTGTCGAAAGTTCCCTGGGACCCGGTGTTTCGCGACCAATTCGTCGCCACGGCCGCGTTGGTCAGCTGTGTGGCGTCAGACATCACCGTCGCGTTGCCCGCTAGGGTGGCGTCGCTGTCTACAAACACGCTATCGCAGGAAGCGCAGCGCACCGTACCAGGCGCGTTGCTGTGGTGACAATGCGGACACTCTACCTTGGCCGGCGCCTCCATTGAAATCTTTCTTTTATGATATGACACGCTGCAAGCAGTTGGTAGGATCGTACGCCGTTCGGGCCGAGCGCCGGCGCAGTACAATTGCCACATGTCTGAACCGTCTGCCGCTGCCGGATCGCCACGCGTTACGGTTATCATCCCCACTTACAACTGGAGCAGCGTGCTTCCGTACTCCATCGGAAGCGTGTTACGGCAACGTTTCACCGATTTCGAACTGTTGGTTGTCGGCGACGGCTGCACCGACGATTCCGAGCAGGTGGTAACCGCCATCGCCGATCCGCGTCTGCGATGGATTAACCGGCCAGTCAACGCCGGCCATCAATCCGCGCCGAACAACGAAGGTCTCCTGCAGGCTCGCGGTTCGATCATCGCTTACCTCGGCCACGACGATTTGTGGCTGCCGCATCATTTGGAGGTGATGGTTGCCGCGATCGACGCGGGGGCCGACGTAGCTCACTCCATCGTCCACATGATCGATGCCGAAGGGAACATCCTGCCGCCGCCGAGGGGACTGCTGCGCTTTGAGCCCGGTCTATCGTTGCCGCCCAGCGGCGTAGTGCATCGGCGGATGGCCACGGAAAGAGTTGGCGGCTGGCGGGACTATCGCACTCTTGCGGTGGACCCGGAAACGGATCTCTGGCAGCGCATGCAACAAGCGGGATTCTCATTCCGATGCGTGCCTCGGCTCACGACAGTGAAATTCCCCGCAAGCGGACGCAAGGACGTTTACAAGAAGCGATCGAGCCACGAACAGCGGCATTGGACTGATCGCATTCTCCAGGAAGAGGACCTGGAAGCAGTGGAGATGGGAAAACTGCTGATCGCCGCGGACGTGCAATTGCCTCCCACGCGAATCAGTGCCGCGTTCCGTGCGTTGGTGGGCCGCACGAATCCCGATTCCCTCCGTTGGCGATTGCTGTTCTCCATCCGAAGCCTGCTGTCGTTAGGTCGACTTCAGCCCCCGGAAAAAGGAGCGGCGATCCGCCGTATACGACAGTTCAAAGGAGTGCCCAACTCGAACTGATTGAGAATGACATCCCGCCTGCGACCGGTTATCATATGCCATTAGCAATCTGCTGCTGAATGCCACGGAGGGGGCATGAAGGATGATCAAGACAGCCAAGAAGGATCCGCAGGTCATTTCCGAGGATTGGCATGTGCTCAAAGAAGCCATCCAGGGCGTGCACATCAAGGAAGTGCTCCATGTGCCGCGCGATCATGGCGTGATCACCGAAGTCTTCCGCCCCGAATGGGATCCCACCGGAATGCCTGTTGCGCAGGTCTACCAATCCCGCCTCTTTCCGGGCGCGATCGGCGCCTGGAGTTGCCACACACGCACTGTGGATCGCCTCTTCGTCAATCAAGGGAATCTCAAGGCCGTGCTCTACGACGGCCGTGAAGACAGCCCCACCTACGGGATGATCAACGAGGTTTATCTCGGCGACGCGCGACCCGCCTGCGTGGTTATCCCCATCGGCGTGTGGCACGGCCTTCAAAACCTGGGCACCAGCGACGCCCTGGTCCTGAACCTTCCCACCCAAGCCTACAACTACAAAGATCCCGACCACTGGCGCCTGCCGTACGACACCGACGAGATTCCCTACAAATGGGTCAACCGCGGCGTCGCTACCCGCCTCCGCGCCGACGCGCGGTAATCGCGGGTCAGAATGGGCATCCCGTGTTCACCACTACTTAATGCGGCTGACGGATGTCATATTTCTGGGTATGTTGCGGCACTCGACGAGACCGCGCCCGACAATGCAGCGTGGTGACTGCCGCGGTCACTTCCCTGCCCGAATGCTAAACGGCTCTCCATTCGAACGCTCAAATTGCAACGCACTCACCAGAACGCGCTCGGGGTCTCCACCCGCTCCACCCAAGACCAAAACTTTACCAAAAGGTTCGCCGGTGAATGGATCGAGAAGCAGCGTCGCGGTGTGTAACGCCCGCCCGATGAGCAGCGACCCGGTGTTGCTGAAGGTTCCAACTTTTGGGTCATAGAGTTCCGCGTTGGCCTGAGTGGAGAGCGGGCCGCCGTTTTTGTATCCACCGGCGACCAACACCTGGCCATCGGGCAGCAGCGTCGCCGTGTGAGCGGACCGCGTGGTACTCATGGAACCGGTGGCGCTGAAGGTCCCGGTTTTCAGATCATACAGCTCCGCGCTCTCCAGAGAGCCGGTGGGACCGAATCCACCCGTGACCAAAACCATGCGGTTGTTCAGTAGCGTCGCCGTGTGAAGGTAGCGTACGGCTACCATGGAGCCGGTGGCGCTGAAGGCGCCCGTCGTCGGGTCATACAGCTCCGCGCTCGCCAGATAGCCCGTGCCGTATCCACCCGCGATCAAAACCTGGCCATCGTACAGTAGCGTTGCCGTGTGATAGATCCGCGCGCTGGTCATTAAGCTGGTGGCAGTGAAGGTCCCCGTTGCCGGGTCATACAACTCCGCGCTGGCCAGAACGTCAGAGACGCCGGACCCACCGGTGACCAACACCTTGCCATCGTGCAGTAGCGTCGCGGTGTGAGAATATCGCGCGACGATCATTGAGCCGGTGGCGCGGAAGACACCCGTCTTCGGATTGTACAGCTCCGCGCTCTCCAGAGGGGCCCCGGAGGATCCGGTTCCTCCCGCGATCAAGACCTTTCCGTCCGGCAGTAGCGTCGCCGTGTGGTAGTTTCGCGCGACGGTCATTGAGCCAGTGGCGCTGGAGACGCCCATCTGCGGGTTATACAACTCCGCTTTTGCTAGAACGCCCGAGTAGTTGTATCCACCCGCGACCAAGATCTGGCCATCGGGCAGTAGCGTCGCCGTGTGATCTTCCCGCGCGACGAGCAGGGAGCCTTCCGGATGGAAGATCCCTGTCTGCGAGTTGGCCGCTACTGGTTGTAGAAGGACAGCAACAAAAGAGATGACAAGGCAGGGGAGGACCTTCTTGTACCGTCGAGTAGTCGGTTTCATGCGCTGGCTCCGTCTGGAGGAAGACGTAACCAGATCAAGTTTACAGCCACCACCGGGCACGGCGAGATTTTATCCGGTGCACTGGCAATTGATTTGTACTAGTATTCTCACGCTAATTTGCCATTTTTACGCCGCGATTTGGATTTGGCTTGTTTGGGTTGGAGGCGCGGGGCGGGATCGAACCGCCGAATAAAGGTTTTGCAGACCTCTGCCTTACCACTTGGCTACCGCGCCGATATAGGGACCGGCTTCGCTGACAATACGGAGCTTCTCTTCGCACCATACCGCGCCGCGCTGGCTGAAGTCAATTCGGGAGTCAGCCGCCGCGCGTCATTCTCAGGGATCACCGGCAGCAGCACCCGCGATGGAAATTGCCGTGAGTGATAAACCACCTGTTGCGCCTTCTTCAGCACAGTTTCGTCGGCGAATGCGCGCCCGGTATTGGGATTGCGATCGAATCGCGGGAAGTTGCTGCTCGAAATCTCCACGCGAATCGAATGCCCGGCGAGAAACACATTACTGGTCACTCCGGCGTCGATCACCAGCCGATAGACTTTCCCAGGCTCCGCTAAATCGGCCTTTTCTAAGCCGTCCCGATAACGCACCCGTAAGATGCCGTCCGTCAGATTGCGCGCTTCGCCATTCGGAAACACATCCACCAGTTTGGCCGTGAAATCTGTGTCCAAAGCCGACGTGGACGCGTACAGCATCACGCGAATCGGTCCGGTCACTTCCAGATCCTGCTTCATGGGAGCGCTGGTATACACCAGCACGTCTCGTCGTTTTTCGACCGGGCGCTGGTCGATGGGTCCCCACGGAAAAATCTTCGGGTCGCAGCACACCGCGCCTCCACGCGTGGGCACGGGACTGCGCGGATCATAAGTAAACGAATCGGTGGACGTATCCGGCGTCTTCGCGCGTTCCGCCTTCCATTGCAAGACGCCGTCGCCATTCAGACTGTTCGCGGCGTGCTCGCTTGCAAGATAGAGCGCCGTGGTCCGAGCTCGCGCCAGCGGCCAATCCGGTTCATCGCGCCAGCGATTCACGCCCATCACGAAGATATGGACCGGCGCCTCGTCCACCTCCGCTCGCACTGCGTGCCACTTTTCAGGCGTGAATCGAAGAGCTTCTTCCGGAGCGCCTTTCAGCCAATGATCGAACCATTCAATCTGATAGCTGCGGATGGGGGACGATGAGTCATCACCATAGCTCACGCCCTGAAACGGCGTCGACATGTTGTGCGCCCAAGGTCCGATCATGATGCGGTGCTTGTCGTCCAGCCGGCCATACAGCTTATGCAATGCGGCGAAAGCTTCCAAATCGCTCTCGGCGAAATTGTCGTACCAGCCGCCCACGGAAAATACGGGCACACGCACGCGTTCGATGTTGTCGCGAACGCTTAAGTCTTTCCAGAAATAATCATAAGTTGGATGGTTCAATATGACCTGGTAGAATCCCAACGTCCGTCGCGTAGCGGAACGATCGACGGTCCGCAGCGGAAGGTGGTAAATGTAATCCGTGAATTTAGGCTTGGCGGTCCCCGGGGTGGTCAGGTTCTGCGACATCCACAACAAACGATGGCCCAGCTTCAAAGCTCCGCCCTGCGAGTAATAGCGGTCCAGATATTCGTCCGATCCCGAGACCACCGGAAAGATGGCCTTCAGATGTGGATTATTCAGCAGCGCCACCTGCCACTGCGCAATTCCCAGGTATGATCCGCCGATCATGCCCACTTTGCCGTCAGACCAAGGCTGCGCCGCAATCCAGTTCAAGGTGTCATAACCGTCCGGGCCTTCCTGGTTCAAGACATCGAACGTGCCGCCCGAGCCATAACGTCCACGGACGTCTTGCATCACCACCGCGTAGCCGTGATTGATAAAGGACTGGTAGCCGGCGGGTAGGTCGCTTCCTTTGCCATAGGGAGTCCGGATTAAAACCGTCGGGAATCGGCCACCCGTCGTGCCCGCCCAGGAGGGGTGGAAGACATTGGTATCCAGCCGGATGTTGTCGCGCATCGTAACGCGTACGTGGAGCAGCCTGGCGTACGGCGCCGCAGGCGCGGACGTCGCAGACATTGCGCTGAATAGCCCGGCGCACACAAATAGAACTGCGGCAATTTTGCTCACAATACACATCTCGCTACGGAGCGGCAAAGACTTAAACAGCTTTGGCGGCTGATTTCCCTTTATGGTAGCAGTCTGTTAGAGCGCGCCAGTAGAGCCCGGCCACGCGAGCGGGAGCGTGATGCTCGCGGATATGAGCGGCGGCGCGTTGCCCGATGGCACGAGCGTCGTCCGGACAGCGCGCCAGCCATACCAGGTATTCGGCCAGCATGTCTTCTTCGGCTTGCCCCGGATCGATCCGCACGCACGCCGCTTCCGGGAAGCGCGAGGTCTCTTCGCCCGCGCTCACCAGTACGGTCTTGCCCAAACCCATCAGCCGGATCGCAATCCCGGAGGTTTCGCCCGCCATGGGATAGCGCAAGTTAATGCAGGCATCCACCGCGGACGCGCACAGCCAGAACTCGCGATCGTCCAGATAGCCAATGCGCAAAATACCGGCGTCGTCCCGCAGCATGGGCTCAACCGAGCGGGACAGATCGGACGAGACGAAATCGCCCGCCACCAGCAGCATGATGTCGGCCGCGCGGCGCGCGCGGTGGAAGGCTCGCAACAATGCCAGCAAGCGCTTGGACTCCCGCAGATGACCGAAAACGCCTACCAGGAAGGTATGCGACTTCACCCCCAGCGCGGCGCGCCATCGGATGACTTCCGACGGCGACGGAAGATCGGCGGGCAGTTCGAAAAGATGCGGTATTTCGTGGACCGTGGTCCCCCGCACGTGCTCTTGTACCAGCGCGGCGGCGCGGGGATTGTGTACAATCACGGCCCGCGACCGCTCCACCACGCGCTTGATCATCGGATAGCGAAAATATTCGGGATCCGCGGCCGAGCGCGACCGCCTGCGCCACAGTTCGCGCGCCAGGTCCTCGCTCCAGTGACCATAGTTATAGACGAACTCGGCGATATATTCTCGTTCGTTCTCGCCGCCCAGGAAAAAGTGATGCAACACCGCGTCGTGCAGCACCGCAACGCCCGGCTTCTCGAGCGCCTGTCCGTAGATCTCGCCGTGCAATCGGTTATTGCCCAGATGATAGAGCGGAACATCGGCGTCGCAGGCGTTCACTTTCACCGCACCCAGCGGTTCCAACGCGCGCAACAAGAGGGCGGAATAGTCGGCAACTCCGGAGCGGGCCGGTGGCAGAGGCGAAAAGAATCCGACCGTCAATGTTTAGTTACGCGGCTTTTCTACGCGGACCGAATAAGGCTGTCCCCACGCGCACAATGGTCGCGCCCTCCTCAATAGCCACTTCAAGGTCGTGCGACATTCCCATGGATAGATGTTGCAACCCGTTTTCAGCCGCCAGTTCGCGCAGGCGCGCGAAGTACGGCCGCGACCGTTCCGCTTCCTCGGACCAAGGCGGCATTGTCATCAACCCCAACAACCGCAGATGCGGGCACCCTTGAATCGCCTCCACCAGCGCCGGTACATCCCCAGGCGCGGCGCCTGCTTTAGCTGGCTCGGTGGATAATTTTACTTCAATTAGCACTTCGATGCCAGGGTGCCCCGTGGGGAGAGACCCTCGCGATCCGAGGTCGTCATTTAAGCGGCGCGCGATCTTGGCTGAATCTACGGTGTGAATGACCTGGAAAATCTCAGCCGCTTTCTTGGTTTTGTTGGATTGCAAGTGACCGATAAAGTGGTAGCGGGCGCCGGGGCAATCGGCCAATTCCACCCGCTTGGCGTCGAACTCCTGCAGGTAGTTTTCACCGAAATCGCGCAGGCCAAGCGAGTAGGCCTCGCGAATTACCGTCGCCGGAAATTTCTTGGTGACGGCCACCAGCAGGATGTCGGAACGCTTTCGACCGGCGCGCGCCGCGGCCTCTGCGATTCGGGATTCGACCTGGTCTAACTTTTGTTTGAGCAACTGTCGATCATTAGGTTAGCGCAGAGAAGACCTGGCGCAGAGCAGGGCTAGCGCTGAGCCGCCCGTGACAGAAGTCCTCCCGACGGACATCCTTCGCGCTGTCGAGCGCTTTCTCGAAACCAGCCGAGAGCCCGTGCTGTGCGAACCGGGTGAGGAGTGGCTCGCGATCACTTCGGAAAATCTCGTGATGGAAGTGCGTGGAGCGTGCGCTCAACTGCAGGCTTGGGACCTGCGGCGTAACCTGGTGCGGCGCGTCACCGGAATCGAGCGCGAAACGCGCGGCAAGCTGGTTCTGAAAGTGGCCCGCTTCGGGAAACAGCCAGGTACCCTGGAGCTGATCGACCGGCGGCTCGCGGTTCACGGCAACGTTCCGCTCCGAAGCGCCCGGCTTGGCTTCCGCGAACAATTCCGCCGATTTCTGCGCCGTCAGTTCCCCGCGTACAAACTTGCCGAGTTGAGCACCGAGGCGGATCTGACACACACGCTTTCTCCCGCCTATCCGCGCGCTCTACTGCGGCAAGGTACGTCCGCATGGGCGGCCATCGGTGTCGCGCCAGAGGCTAGTCATCCCGACGGCGTTCTTACTTTTGGTTTGATCTGGCTCGACTATCTGCGCCGGCGGGAGCCTTCTCTGGCGCTGCAGGGCCTGGTGCTCTATCTTCCGGTGACCCACGCGAAGACAACCTGCCTGCGCTTGCTGTTTCTCGATCCAGCAGCCGCGCAATATTGCGCTTTTGTGTTCGATGACCAGGGATTGGAAGAACGCGTGGATCTTCGCGACTACGGAAACCTTGACACGCACCTGGAGCCGTACCGGCGGCGGACTTTTGGCCCTGGCATCGCTGAATATGAAGGCGTGGAAACCATCGATCGCAGCGACGGCGAGCTGAGCTTTCGCGTCCACGGCCTGGAATTCGCGCGCACCGCAGGTCCCGAACTGCTGGTGGGTCTGGAAACAAAATACGCCGCGCCGCCTTATAATGCTGCCGCATTTGCATCGGAACTTTTGCGTCTGCGATTTGCGGATGCCGCGGACCGCCGAAATCCTCTCTACCTGAAGAACCCGGAAGCGTGGCTCGAATCGCAGGTGCGAAGCCATCTCCAGGAGATCGACGCCAGCCTGCTGGCGGAACCGGTCTACGGTCAGGTGCCTGCGTTCGCAGCGGCTGACCGTGCCGTGCTCGATTTGCTGGCAATTGACCATCGCGGGCGGCTCGCGGTTATCGAGCTAAAGGCTTCTGAGGACGTGCATCTTCCGCTGCAGGCGTTGGACTACTGGATGCGCGTCCAGTGGCACGTGGAACGCCGTGAGTTCCAGGCTAAAGGCTATTTCCCGGGGCGCGAGCTCCTGATGGAGCCGGCGCGCCTTTTGCTGGTTTCCCCCGCTCTCGACTTTCATCCCTCCAATGAATGCGTGTTACGTTACTTTTCCCCCCGTATCCCTGTCGAACGTGTAGGAGTAGGATTACAATGGCGAAAGGAGCTGAAAGTGATGGTTCGCTCCGGAAGGCCCTAACCGAAATTTTCCCGCGAAAACAGGCCAAGTCTCATGTCCATTCAAGTTTTCCAGCACGTCAAAGACGCAATTCGCAATCTGGACCCGGCAGATATCCGCAGGCACACGGAACGGCCGTTACGCCTCTTACTGTACGCCGACAGCGAGCAGCAATATCGCGAGATAGAAGATTATCTCGTGCCGCGCGAACTTTCCGCAGCCAAGCGTGCTCAAGTCCGCCGTCTGATCTATCGCGGATTGGAAGGCGCTGGCCCCAGGGCCAAAGGCGACTTGGAAGTCTATTTCGACCCTTCTCGGGAGCTCGACTCCGGGGAGTCCGATGTGTTCGGATTCGACCCCGCGCAGCCCAAGGCAACGGTCCACCAGATCCTCCACCACCGGCCGGACCTGGCAGTTCCGCTCGCCTTGCATGTTCTTCCCTTCCGCGAAGAAGTATCGGCCCGTATGGTGAAAAAGGTTGCCAAGGAAAATGCTCTCTTCTCCTTGGCCACAGCATTGCCCGACATCGTTCCGTTTATTTCCCTGCCCTGGGCCGTGGGCGAATTCGCGTCCGACACTGCGTTCCTCACCGCCAACCAGATCCGAATGGCGTTCTTGTTGGCAGCCGCCAATGACCGCGACGTCGGTTATCACGAACAGCGCGGCGAGATTGCATCAATCATCATGGGCGCGTTCGGATGGCGGGCGCTCGCTAGGGAACTGGTTGGCAAGATCCCCTGGGGTGGGGGCCTGGTGCCGAAAGCCGCCATCGCCTATGCGGGTACGCGCGTGGTCGGGTTATCGCTCGAACGCTACTATCGGCTGGGCAAAGCCTACACGCGGGCCGAGCGCCGCCTGGCCTACGAAGATGCTTTGGAGCGCGGCAAGCGCTTGGTAGGCGGGCTGATGGAAGGCCTTCATCAACGGCGCTCTTAGTGCGGCTCTTGCCGCGGCTCTTGCCGCAACCAGCCAGCTGCCTCAGAACGTCTAAGATCCTGAAGGTGGGGTGATTGTGCCTTCAGATGTTTGTAATCTATATTGGTGCGGGAGGATCTATGTGGCTTCGTCTGACTACGATTGGCATGGTGTTAGTGGGTCTATGCTCGGCAGACACGCTCACCCTGCGCAATGGAAGAGTAATTAGCGGCCAGTATCTGGGTGGTGACGCCCGCCATATCCGCATGGCGATTGGCGACCACGTGGATACGTTCGATGTGGGTGACGTAGGCGATCTGCAGTTCGGTGGAGATGCAGTGCCGCCTCCTCCGCCACAGGATCGGGATCGAGACCGAGATCGCGACCGAGGCCGCGACCAAGGTTTCGCCCAGCAGCCACCGCCTCCTGCCACTCCAGTTTCCGGGGTCCAAATTCCTGCCGGAACTCCGATTACCGTCCGAATGATCGAAAGCGTGGATTCCAAGGTAGCCCACTTGGGCCAGACTTTTCGCGCCAGCGTGGATGAGCCGGTGCTAGTGAATGGTCAGACGATCATTCCTCGGGGCGCCGACGCAGTTGTGAAGCTGGTCGAAGACCAGCAATCCGGCAAGTTTGAAGGAAAAACAGTGCTGACTCTGGCCCTAACGGATATCACCATTAACGGCCAGACGATCGATACGACGACGGGCAACGTTTCGCAAGCCAGCGGGTCGCGCGGTGCACGTACGGCGAAGGTAGTGGGCGGGACTACGGCGCTCGGAGCCATCATTGGCGCACTCGCCGGGGGAGGTAGAGGCGCGGCCATCGGGGCGGCTTCCGGAGCGGCCGTCGGCGGGGGTGCGGAGATACTGACCAAAGGCCAGCAGGTCAAGATCCCGTCCGAGACCCGGCTGAACTTCACACTCCAGCAACCGATCCAGTTCTAAGGCGCCTAAACGTAACCATACAATAACCCTTTTTGGGGCATCGCAGGCGTTGCCGGGCGAATCTAACGTGGCATAGGGGGAGTTGTGTTAAAGAATCGTAACTGGTACATTAGACAAATAAGTCTTACTAGTGCTAGGTGTACTACTTCGGGAGTTCAGAGGAGCATTTTGAAGCCACTTTTAACAGCCGTTCTCGCTGCAACCATTGGATCTTCTCTTGCCATTTGTGAACCAAAAGCTCCACCCCTGCCCGAAGAGCAGATGGTGAGCCGCTATTTGGAGGCTACACAAGCTCAACAAAGCGCTTTGCGTGGCGCAACGGAAGAAATCGACATCGATGCAGCGGTTCCCAAGTTTAAGAAGCAAGGAAAGCTGCACGCATTGCGGAGCATATCGAAGCTGGGAAAGATCACCTATCATGCACTTGGCTTCAGTGGTGATAGTGTGGTGAAAACCGAGGTAATCGCAAATTATCTGAAGGCGGAAGTGGAGTCCGCACAAGGCACATCCAACGTGTCGATTACTCCGGACAATTACAAGTTCAAATACAAAGGCACGCAGGATTGGAACAGCCGGCAAGTGTATGTCCTGCAACTAAAACCACGCGAGAAAAAGGTCGGCCTCTTCAAAGGCGAGTTGTGGCTGGATACAGAAACTTATATGCCGGTCCGGGAATCGGGCTCTTTTGTGAAGTCCCCTTCGATCATGTTGAAGAAAATGCAGTTCGTGCGCGAGTACAATCTCCAGAACGGAGTTTCCGTCCCGCAACGCACTGAGAGTCGCGTCGAGACTCGTTTCTTCGGACAAGTGGAACTGAACATCAACTATCTGACGTTCTCCAAAGATAATGCGCAAGCCGGCAGCGGCGCGGACGACGCAGAGGCTGTAGTAGATAGCGGAGCGGGCGAGCAGCAATAACTCCGTCCCAGTGGATGGAACGTTTCAACCTGATAAAGTGGCATCTTGGGTGGAATAATCTGCCCAAGGGTTGCGGTTTGTTGCTGTTAGCGCCGAACGCCGCTAAGCTGTTAAGAGTGTGCCGAAAGATCCACGTCAGGCGTACGTAGACTGAAAGGGCTCATGAGAACGCTATTTCTGAATCCACCTTCCTTCGAGGGCTTCGATGGCGGCGCAGGCTCGCGCTGGCCTGCTTCGCGGGAAATAGAGTCCTACTGGTATCCGGTGTGGCTGGCTTATCCCGCTGGGATGCTCGAAGATAGCAAACTAGTGGATGGTCCTCCGCATAAGGTCAGCATCGAGCAGACCGTCGCCATGGCGAAAGACTTCGAGCTGCTGGTGCTGTTTACCTCCAGCCCGGGCTTGAGCGTCGACGTGCGGATTGCCGAGATGATGAAGGACGTAAACCCGAAGATGAAGGTGGGTTTCGTTGGGCCACCCGTGACGGTAGAGCCGGAGAAATCGTTGCGAGCTTCCAAGGCCATCGACTTCGTTGTGCGCCGCGAGTTCGATCATCAGATCGCTCGGTACGCCAAAGGCACTCCACTTTCTGAGCTTCCGGGCGTCAGCTATTGGAAAGACGGCGAGATCGTCCACAATCCTGAAGGCGGAGTGATCGAGAATCTGGACGAGTTGCCCTGGGTGACGAAGGTCTACAAGCGCGACCTGGACTTCAAACGCTACAACGTCCCCTTCCTGCTGAATCCCTTCATTTCGTTCTATACCACGCGAGGCTGCCCGGCCATGTGTACTTTCTGCCTGTGGCCGCAGACGCACTCCGGGCACCGTTGGCGCTTACGATCTTCCGATGACGTCGCCGCGGAGTGTAAATACACGCTCGAAAATTTCCCCGGACTGAAAGAGATTTTCTTCGACGACGACACATTCAACTATCGCAAGGCGCGGGCGATCGAGCTATCGAACAAGTTGGGACCGCTGAACTTCACCTGGAGCTGCACTTCGCGCGTCACCACCGATTACGATACGTTGAAGGCAATGAAGGAAGCGGGCTGCCGCTTGCTGATTGTGGGCTATGAATCGGGTGACGAGCAGATCCTGAAGAATATCAAGAAGGGCGCCACCATCGACATGGCGCAACGCTTCACTGAAAACTGCCACAAGCTCGGCTTGACGATTCACGGCGACTTCATCGTCGGCCTGCCAGGCGAGACGCGACAGACCCTGCGCAAGACCATTGAGTTCGCCAAGAAGCTGGACGTCGAAACCATACAGGTTTCGCTGGGCCACGCCTTCCCGGGAACCGAATTCTACGAGCATGCCAAAGCCAACGGACTGGTCAGCATCGAAGGCATGACCGACACCGGCGGCCACCAGCTTCCCAATGCCGTTTATCCCGGATTCGATCGCGGCGAATTGGTGGAATGGGTGGATCGCTTCTACTCGGAATATTACTTCCGTCCCAAGGCCGTCTGGCGCGTGGTGTCCAGCGCGATTCGCAACAACGACGTGCCGCGACTCTACAAGGAAGCGCGCGAGTATCTATTCGTCAGCAGGGGCCGAAAGAAGTTCGTCAAGGAACAAAAAGAGTCCGCTGCGGCGCTGCGGGGGGCCGAGGGCGGCGCATCGTAGAATGGCGTCGGGCCGAATCGTGGTTGAAGAACAGCAACTCACCAGCTCCGGCCCAAATCGAGTCGACCTCAAAACCAAGCTCCTGACTGCCTTTGTCGTAGGCACCAACGTTCTCGGAAATTTTGCGATGTCCTGGGGGTTGAAGCACCAGGCCGTCGTTCTGGGCCTCTCGCCGCTCCCCTACATCCGGCTGATCTTCACCCCCTGGGTGCTGCTGGGAACGACGCTGCTGATCTTGTGGCTGCTGTCGCGGATGACGCTGCTCGGCTGGGCGGACTTGAGCTACGTGCTGCCTGTAACATCGATCGCCTATGTGTTCAGCGCCGTGCTGGGCAAGGTATTTTTCGGCGAGCAGATCACCTGGCAACGCTGGCTCGGAACGGTGTTCATCGTGGTCGGGATCATTTTCGTTGGACTCACGGCTGCGAACACCACCAAACAGGAGCGGGCACAATGAAGTGGTTCATGGTGGCGATCATCGTGGGCTCCACCGTGCTGGCTGACCTGCTACAAAGTTTCGAGATGAAGCGGCACGTGGTCGCAGTGGAAGATCTTCGCCCCGGACGGCTGGCCGGGATGCTACGCGGCCTGGCCCAACGTGGTCCGCTGGTGCTGGCTGTTTTCTTTATGGCGATCTCGTTCTTCGCCTTCATGAAGCTGTTGTCGGTGGCGGATTTAAGCTTCGCTGTTCCGGTAACCGCGGCAAGCGTGGTGCTGGAGACCGTGCTGGCCCGGCTGGTGCTCCGCGAAAAGATTTCCGCTCTGCGATGGGCGGGAGCGCTCTCGGTGGCTTGCGGAGTGGCGCTGCTGGCGGTGTGACGCCGCTCCACATTGCCGTCATCGTAATTGCAAGCGCGGCTGCACTGTATCAACTGTTGGCCGTTATCGCCGTGCTGTGCCACCACCCTAAACCCCTAGCCCCCAACCCCCAGCTTCCGGTTTCTATCCTGAAACCGGTCTACGGGAAGGACGCTGGCTTCTACCAAGCCATTCGTACGCACGCACTGCAACAGTATCCGGAGTTCGAAATGCTATTTGGCATCCGTCGCGCGGACGACCCGGCGCGCTCGGAAGTGGAACAACTAATCCGCGAATTCCCTGCCCTGAACATCCGGGTGGTGCTGTGTACTACGTCCACACCCAATCTAAAGGTTGGATCGCTCATCGATCTCGCCGGTGAAGCGCGTCACCCGATCTTGATCGTCAACGATAGCGACATCAGCGTGCCGGCCGATTACATTCGGGATGTGACCGCCCCGCTTTCCAACCCTGGCATCGGTCTCGTAACGTGCCTATATCGAGCTGAAACGCACGATTGGCCCAGCCGCTTTGAAGCGCTCGCCATTGCGACCGACTTTGCACCGAGTACACTGGTGGCCCGATTGTTTGGGGTTTCCGACTTCGGCCTAGGCTCGACGCTCGCATTCCGGAGAGCCGACCTGGATCGCATCGGCGGATTTCAGGCCATCGCAGACTATATTGCCGACGATTATCAACTCGGGCACAAATTGCATGCTTTGGGCTTGCGCAATATAATTTCCGAAGTCATCGTCAGCACGCGACTCTCATCAGGATCGTGGCTCGGGGCCTGGCGGCATCAGGTGCGCTGGGCGAGAACCATTCGATTGTCCGGCGGCCCCGGTTATGTGGGGTTGCCAATCACGTATGCCACCCTGTGGGCAGTAATCTCCGCGTTCTTTGGGCTTTGGTGGATCGCGTTGCCGCTGCTTGCTATCCGGTTCGCCATGGCCATCGCAGGCGGTTGGTTTTTGCTCCGCAGCGCGGACATTTGGAAGTATTGCTACGCGATCCCGCTGCGCGATCTGTGGGGGGGCGCGGTGTGGGCGGCGGGCTTGTTTGGGCACACGGTGGTTTGGCGCGATCGATGGCTTAAGCTGGACGCCGAAGGAAGAATTGTGTCGAATTCACCCATGACGAGATAATATGCTATAGCCTCGGCGAATGGTTTCCGACGGAAAGAAAGGGCTTTTCCATGGCGATCCTGTCACTTCTCAATCAAGCCAATGGTCCATTGCCGATTTCGGCCAAATTCAACGCTCCCTCCGATGCTCCATCCTGTTTTGTTCTCTCAGGCTCCGTGTGGTCCCAGACCAAAGATCAGTTGATTGGGGTCGGACTGGAGTTGGAGGGCAAAGCAGTCGGATCCGCCGCCATTTTTTCCAACGGTCCAAGCACTCATCGCGCAGTGGTCCCGAGCTACATACCGGTGACCCTCACCTTCGGTCCGCATACCGTCACGCTGGTTGCGCTCAACTCATCCACCACGTCCGACAAGAACGATTTTTTCGACGTGGCGTTGCAGTACTGTGTCGTTAGTATGTGATTTGTCCGGTCGAATGAACAAGTGATCTGTCCGCTCAACCAAGCAGCGACGATGCTGAGGATTGACAAACCCGGGATCGGTAAGCGCTGCGGAACTGGAGCGAACG
>Ga0187872_10000111_pt1 | contig 97171 bp, 106 predicted proteins | sample June2016WEW_16_4_FD_132973 | JGI IMG/M metagenome (GOLD analysis project Ga0187872, IMG submission 132973) | Peatland microbial communities from SPRUCE experiment site at the Marcell Experimental Forest, Minnesota, USA - June2016WEW_16_40 | ecosystem: Environmental > Terrestrial > Soil >... | reverse complement strand
CGTCTCTCCCCCTCAACATAGGCCGGCCCCTCCTCTTTGCAGAGTCGGAACCGGTACTAACCTCGATTAGGGGTGGGGGATTTCTCGTCCGGCACTATGGGGATTTTTGCACCGGCGCTGACAGCACCTCGTCGGGCCTAGTCCAAGCGATATGCTAGCGACACCGATTACACCTCAGTAGCGGATGTAGGTCCAGACCACAGTTTGACACCCGCCCCCAGTCGCGATACCGTCGCTGCATGGCCTTGGAGTACTTCGACTGGGAGGTCGGCGACGTATTCGTCCTCCATCTGCAAGGCCCCATCACGCTCGGCCAAGCCACCCAGACCCTGCGGCAGTTGCTCCACGATACAGTCGCCTCGGGAAGAACCAAGATTCTGCTCAACATGGCCGAGGTTTACTACATCGATAGCAGCGGGCTCGGCGAGTTGGTGGCCGGTTGCACGTCCGCGCAACGTCAAGGCGCCAAACTGAAACTGATGAAGCTTGCACCGCGCGTACAAGACGTCATGCAACTCACCAAGCTGTATCAAGTGATCGACGTGTTCCCTGACGAGGATTCCGCCGTCCGCAGCTTCGCCACCGAATGACGCCCCCTGCCCGCCTCCAGGCCACTGCCCTCAACTCCACCCATCGACGCATGGGCGCTAAAATGGTCGATTTTGGCGGCTGGGATATGCCTCTCCAATATTCCGGCATTCTGGAAGAGCACCGCGCAGTCCGGTCGACAGTGGGCCTGTTCGACGTAAGCCATATGGGAGAAATCGAGATCCATGGCACTGATGCAGCAGCGCTCACCGACTACGTCTCTACCAATGCGACCGCGAAGCTTCAGCCAGGTCAAGCGCAGTATTCCGGCTTGCTCTACGAACATGGTGGCTTCGTCGACGACATCCTGGTGCATAAGGTTGCAAGCGATCACTACTTTCTGTGCGTTAATGCGTCCAATCAGGAGAAGGACTACCAGCACATCGCCAGCGCTAATCGAGACCAGGCCGCCGTTGAACTCTCGAGCGATCGTTACAGCCAGCTCGCGATCCAGGGGCCCCGCGCACTCGCAACCCTGCAAAAACTGACCGCCGCCGATCTTGCCGCGATTCGTTACTACCACTTCATCGATGGCTCGGTCTCCGGCATCCCGGCCCGCATTGCTCGCACAGGGTACACCGGCGAAGATGGCTTCGAGATCTACTTCGCGCCCGAACATTCCGAGCGCGTCTGGAACGCGATCGTTGACGCGGGCCAGGAATTCGGCATCAAACCCTGTGGCCTGGGCGCGCGCAACACCCTGCGTCTCGAAGCTGGCATGGCGCTCTATGGCCACGAGATCCATTCCACGATCACCCCTTTCGAGGCCGGGCTCCATTGGATCGTCAAGCTGGACAAACCGGACTTCATCGGCCGCGCCGCGCTCGCGCGGCAAAAGGAGCAAGGCATCACGCGCAAACTGATCGGCTTCGAAATGACCGGCCGTGGCATCGGCCGCGATGACTACGAAGTTTTTCTCGACGGCGCGCCCACCGGTTGGGTCACAAGCGGCGGTCCTTCACCCGCGCTGAACAAAAACATCGGGATGTGCTACCTTCCTTCCGAAAGAGCCCAGCCGGGTCAACGAATCCAAATTATGATCCGCGGCAAAGCGGTCGACGCCGTCACGGTTCCGGTGCCATTCTATAAAAGGGCCAACTAATGTATCCCCAGGATCTGCACTACACCAAGCAACACGAATGGGTTCGCCTCGCTGGCGACATCGGCGTGATTGGAATCACGGACTACGCGCAGCAAGAGCTCGGCGATGTCGTATATGTCGACCTTCCGCGCGTGGGCACAAAAGTCGAGCGAGGCAAAACGATGGGATCGGTGGAATCTGTCAAAGCGGTCTCCGATATCTACTCGCCAGTCTCGGGCGAAGTAATCGAAATCAACGATGCGCTTGCTACAGCACCCGAAAAGCTGAACGAGAGCCCGCACGGCGACGGCTGGTTGGTAAAGATCCGACTGTCGGCCGCCGACGAAATTCAGGGACTGCTTTCCGCCTCGGACTACGAGAAATACGTCGCGGAGGAAACCGGGCACTAAACTCCCGGCCCAATCCGGTTGTGCGTTACCTACCGAAGTCCGACCTCGAGCGCGGCGAGATGCTCCAGGCGTTGGGCGTTGGCTCGTTGGAAGATCTATTCGCGCACTTGCCGCAAGAAGTCCGTCTCAACCGGCCGCTCAATATTCCGCGAGGCAAATCAGAGTACGAAATCGTCGACTATTTTCAGGCGCGCGGCGATGAATGCGCCGGCGGTTACGATTCGTTCCTGGGCGCGGGCGTCTATCGTCATTACCGGCCCGTGCTGGTGGACACCGTCGTCGCCCGCTCCGAGTTCCTAACCTCCTACACTCCCTATCAGGCGGAGATCTCGCAAGGCACCCTCACCACGATCTTCGAATTCCAGACCATGATCTGCCAGCTCACCGGCATGGAGGTTGCGAACGCATCCATGTACGACGGCTCCACGGCTGTTCCCGAAGCGGCACTGATGGCCATGCGATTGACCGGCCGTAGCCGTATCCTGGTCGCGCGCACCGTTCATCCGGAGTATCGCGAAGTACTGGCTACCTACGCGCGACATCAGGGCATGCCAGTACTCGAAATAGACTACGCGCGCGCGAGCGGCGCTCTCGATGCGACAGATCTCGAAAAGAAAATCGATGATCAAACTGCGGCTGTCATCATTCAATCGCCTAATTTCTTCGGCATCGTCGAGGATGTGCGAACCGCGGCCGAGATTGCGCATCGGCATGGCGCGCTGTTGATTTTCGTTTTCAGCGAAGCCGTTTCGCTCGGGGTTCTGGAACCTCCACGTGACGCCGATATCGTAGCGGGCGAGCTCCAATCATTCGCCATCTCGCCCAGCTACGGCGGCCCATTCGCCGGCATCCTCGCCACCAAAGAAAAGTTCATGCGCCAGATGCCCGGCCGCATCGTCGGTGAGACCAAGGACACGCGCGGCAATCGGGCGTTCTGCCTCACCTTGGCCGCTCGCGAGCAACACATTCGTCGTGAGAGAGCCACATCCAATATCTGCACCAATCAAGCCCTGGTCGCTCTGATGGCGACGGTCTTCATGACGGTTTACGGCAAGCAGGGTCTGCGCGAGCTGGCGGAGCAGAACCTGGCAAAGGCACACTATCTCGCCGGAAAGCTGCCGCTCCGATTCACCGGCCCGTACTTCAACGAATTCGTGGTTTCCACGAACGCGCCAGAGGCTATCAACAAATCGCTACTGGAGAAAAAGATCATCGGCGGCCTGCGCTTAGACCGCTATTATCCTGAGCTCGAAAACACTCTGCTGCTGTGCGCCACAGAAATGTCGCGGCGGGAAAACATGGACCTCGTCGCGGAGGCCTTTCAGTGATCCGCAAAGTCCGCCCGCATGTAAATCAAAACGAGCCGCTCTTATTTGAGCGCAGTTCCCCTGGCAAGCGCGGTTATCAACTGCCTCCGCTGGATGTTCCCCCCGTCGATCCGTCAACAGCGCTCGGCGCTCAAAACACACGGGCCGAAATCGCCGATTTTCCCGAAGTCAGCGAAGTGGAAGCCATCCGCCATTTCACACGCCTCTCCACGCACAACTACGCCATCGATCTCGGGCTCTACCCGCTCGGCTCCTGCACCATGAAGTACAACCCGCGTGTCAATGAGCATGTAGCGCGCATCGAAGGGCTCGCCTGGGCACATCCTTATCAGCCCGAATCGCTATCGCAGGGAATCATGGAAATCATGGCGACGCTCGAGCAGATGCTCGCCGAGATCACCGGCATGGATGCCGTCACGCTGCAACCGGCCGCCGGCGCACACGGAGAATTCACCGGCATCCTGATGGTGCGCGCGCTGCTGGAGTCGCAAGGCCATCCCCGCAAGAAGCTGCTGATTCCCGACTCCGCGCACGGAACCAACCCCGCCACTGCGTCCATGGCCGGATACGCGGTCGAAAACATCAAGTCCAATGCCCTGGGCATGATCGATGTCGACGCGCTCGAGCGGGCCGTCGACGAGGATGTCGCCGCGCTGATGCTGACGAATCCCAACACGCTCGGAATTTTCGAAGAGCACATCACGCGCATCGCCGAAATCCTGCACGCCAAAGGCGCTCAGCTCTACGTGGACGGCGCCAATATGAATGCGCTGGTGGGAATCGCGCGGCCGGGCGACTTCGGCGCCGATGTAATGCACTTGAACCTCCACAAAACGTTTTCCACTCCGCACGGCGGCGGTGGTCCCGGCTCAGGACCGGTGGCGGTGAAGCGGCATCTCACTCCATTCTTGCCAAAGCCACGCTTGTCGCGCGTCGAAACCCGTTGGTCCTGGAACTACGATCTGCCGCAATCCATCGGTCGCGTACGCGCCTTTTATGGCAACGTTGGCATGCACATTCGCGCGCTGGCCTACATCATGGCCCACGGCGGCGACGGCTTGCGCAATGCCACGCTCGATGCCGTTCTGAATTCCAACTACCTGCGCGTCCTGCTGGCGCCTTACTACGATCTTCCGCACCAATCGCCGACGCTCCACGAATGCGTCTTCAGCGATGCGCGCCAGGCCAAGCGCGGCGTGCGAACCGGCGACATCGCCAAGCGCCTGATCGACTACGGATTCCATCCCTACACCGTCAGCTTTCCGCTGATTGTTCCTGGCGCCATGATGATTGAGCCCACCGAAACCGAGGGCAAAGCGGAGTTGGATCTTTTCGTCGACGCACTGATCTCCATCGCGAGAGAGATTGAGGAAACTCCCGATCTGGTGCTCACCGCGCCGCACGATACGCGCACCAGCCGCGTGGACGAAGTCGCCGCCGCGCGCAAACCGGTCCTGCGTTGGAAGCCGGCTAAATAAAGCAGCCGAGGTTGCCCTCGAATCCCTGTTCCACGCGGCCATCGGGCCAGACCACGATGGGAACCATATCGCCGAACTTCCGTGCCTCATCCAGCACGGCTTGGCTCAATTCCACGCGCCGCTCGTCGTATTGCACACCGTCAGCGTTCCACTTTTTCAGAAGTTTCACGCAGGCGTCGCAGCCGCGGATGGTGTAGACAACGGGACCTACCATCGCTCAACTTCCATCCATCATGACGCGCGATCGGGAAGGTGCAGCGCGGCCGACAATAACTGCCGCATCTCTTTGACAGCTTCCTTCCGCCAATCGTCGGAGCGCGGCTGAAGTTTTGCGATCACTTCGCGCAGCAGTTCCTGCCTTCGATCTTCGGGCGCGGTCGCAAACGTCGTTTCCTTGGGAAGACCCATCTGCGCTTTGACCTGATCCACGATCTCGGCCAGCTCCCGGTGGGCCATCGCCGAACGCTCGGTGAAATGCGTGATGTACTGCATGTCCGCCGTATAAAACACGAACACAGGTATCGCGCGCGACTTGCCCTCGTTGCTCAGGAACTCGTCCATGATGTCCGGGTTCTCATCCCGCAGAAACACGCGCAACTCCAACCCGGTGGCCTCGGCAATACGCGCCACCGTCGGCAGCTCGCGATACACATCGCCGCACCAGGCCTCCGCAATCGCAAGTATCTTTCCCGGACCGTTCGCAAGCGCCGCGGCTCTTTTGAAAAATGTCAAATCCTCCGCCGACAGGGGCGCGCTCTTGTAGTTACGCTCGAATTTATCTACATTCACTGCCGCTTGGGCCAGGAAATTCGCGTAGGTGAGGCCCTGCGCGTATCGAGTGGGCGTGACGACGGTTGTTGCTGTTGGCATCGTGGATCCTATTTCTAAAATACACCGCAGCGCGATCGGACTGCTTGCGATACACTTTATTCTCATGAGTGCTCCACAGTTGGTGAACCCGAAGATGGGGCGCAAAGCCCAAGCCGTTCGGACCACGGGAGGCACTTCCATCGAAGAAGTGATCTTCGATGACGTAGAGGTTCCCGAGGTTGGTCCCGCTCAAGTCCTGGTCGCTATCAAAGCTGTTTCGCTCAACTATCGCGATCTCGCGGTGGTTACTGGCCGTTACCCCCGAAATGCTTCGCAACCCACCGTCATTGCTTCCGATGGATCGGGCGAAGTGATCGCGGTAGGCGACGCCGTCACCGCCGTCCACGCAGGCGACCGCGTGGTGGGATCGTTTTTTCAGAAGTGGATTCATGGACCATATGCTCGCGAATATGGCGCATCCGCTCTGGGAGGCGCAATTGATGGCGTGCTGACCCGGTATCGGGTCTTCGATCAGGACGGACTGCTACCCGTTCCGGAACACCTCAGCTATCAGGAAGCCGCCACGCTTCCTTGTGCCGGCCTCACGGCGTGGAACGCATTGGTGCCAACCACTCACGTGCATGCTGGCGATACCGTCCTGCTACTCGGCACCGGCGGCGTTTCCATTTTCGGCCTTCAGTTCGCCAAGCTGCACGGAGCACGCGTAATCATTACCTCCAGTAGCGACGAAAAACTGGCACAAGCCAGAGCGCTGGGCGCCGACGAGACCATCAATTACAAGGCGACGCCGGAGTGGGACAAAGAGGTGCTGCGTCTCACTGGCGGCCAAGGAGCCGACATCGTTCTCGAAGTCGGCGGCGGCGAAACATTCGTACGTTCCATGAACTCGGTCCGAGCGTCCGGCCAAATGGCCGTCATCGGCGTGCTCAGCGGCGTGGCAGGCACTATACCGGTGGGTCTCATCGGTATTCAGACTCTCAGCGTGCGCGGCATCTTTGTCGGATCGGTTGCCATGTTCCAAGACATGAACCGCGCCATCTCCACAAGCCGATTGCGCCCGGTGATTGATCGCGTGTTCCCCTTCGAGCAGTCCATCGATGCGCTCCGCTATTTGCAGAGCGCACAGCACGTCGGCAAGATCGTAATCTCCCTTTAACATTCACGGCGCGCAACTCGTGGCAAGATCGTGAGTGGAGGAACTCATGCCAAAAATGCGCGTGGTTCAAGTCTCTCGTCCTGGCGGTCCCTTGGAAATCGTCGAACGCGACATCCCTGAGCCCGGCGCAGGTTACGTACGAATCAAAGTCCAGGCTTGTGGAGTCTGCCACAGCGATTCGTTGACCAAAGAAGGCTACTGGCCTGGCATCCAATACCCGCGCGTTCCAGGACACGAAGTCATCGGAGTCATCGACGCGGTTGGCACGAACGTGCCGCGCTGGAAGACCGGACAACGAGTCGGGGTCGGCTGGAACGGCGGATTCTGCGGCTACTGCGACAACTGTCGGCGAGGCGACTTTTTCGCCTGTCAGACATCCATCGACATCACCGGCGTCACACGCGATGGTGGCTACGCCGAGTACATGCTGGCTCCTATCAGCGCGCTGGCGCTGGTCCCCGGCGATCTTTCGCCCTCCGATGCGGCGCCGCTCCTGTGCGCCGGAGTCACCACGTTCAATTGCCTTCGCCACAGCGGCGCCAGGCCCGGCGATCTCGTCGCCGTCATCGGTATCGGAGGGCTCGGCCACCTTGCCGTGCAGTACGCAGCGAAAATGGGCTGCAAGACAGTCGCCATTGCACGCGGTAAAGAGGAAGAGCCACTGGCAAAGCGACTGGGTGCGCATTATCACATCGACAACAAAACGCAAGACCCAGCGGCAGAACTGCAAAAGCTCGGCGGGGCGAAGGTCATCCTGGCTACCGTCAACAGCGCCGATGCGATGAAGGCTGTGCTGGGCGGCCTTGGCACGCATGGAAAGCTCATGGTCATAGGCGCCGTGCCCTCGCTCGAAGTGAACACTCTGCAAATGATCGGGGGCAACCAATCCGTCACCGGCTGGTACTCGGGCATGTCTATCGATTCCGAAGACACGCTCAACTTCAGCGTGCTCTCGGGCGTCCGGTCCATGAACGAGCCTTACCCGCTGGATCGCGTGGCCGAGGCCTACGACCAGATGATGAGCGGCAAGGCGCGATTCCGCGTGGTGCTGAACATTAGCAAGTAAGCGTTGCAGGAATCTCCCGCGACCGATATAATCCTCCCGATCGTCAGGGAGGATCACCGATGATGAACAACCGTGACAAGCGCCCGTCGCGACGCCGTTTTCTCGCCACCAGCGCCGGTGCCACTGCTGCCATCGGAGCCGCAATCGAAGGCGGTCCGGCGGCCGATGATCTGTCCGGCCAGAACGCTGCGGCCGGCGGGGACGAGATCACGCTCGCCCTGGTCAACGGCAGAATTCACACTATGGATGCGGCCAACACTGTGGCCAATACGGTGACCATCCGAAACGGCCGCTTCGTTACCGTGGGCGGACCGCGTCCCAAGGCGGGACCCGGGGTTCGGATCATCGATCTGCGCGGCCGTACCGCTGTGGCTGGGCTGGTGGAACCGCATGTCCATATCGTCAGCCTGGCCAACCGTCCCGGTTATCACACCATCCTCGAAAACACGGCTTCCATCCGAGAGATTCAGGAGGCCCTGGCCGCACGCCGCAAGGATGTGCCGGCGGGCGCATGGATCACTTCGATGGGCGGCTGGCATCCCAACCAATGGGCCGAACATCGACATCCGACGCTCGCGGAGCTGGACGAAGCCGTTCCCGATCGCCCCGTATTCTTATATGAACGCTTTACCGGCCCCGCGGCTACCAACAGCATGGGCAAAGCGTTCTTCGATGCGGCCGACGCTGCGCCGCCCGTACATCCCGATATCAAGAAAGTGAACGTGGCCGCCAATGGCGCTATTGCCCCGTGCGGATTCACGGGCGGCGGACCGGCGGCTTCGGCGCTCTATCTGCTGCGGCACATGCAGACCTTCGAAGACAAAAAACGAAGCACCCTGGATGCCATGCGATACGCAGCCAGCCTGGGGCTGACCTCGCATCTGGATCAGGTGTTGTTCCCCACTCCCGGACCGCTTCACCCCAACCAGGTCCTTTCCAACCTCGATCAGTACCGCATGTATGACTCGTGGCTCGAACTCCACCGCCAGGGCCTGACTATCGTGCGCCTTGAGATGAATTTCTTGCAGAATCAGAGCGACCCGCAGTTGCCCGAGTTGAAGGAACGCCTCCGCAACCAGTTTCCTTTCTTCGGCGACGACATGATGCGCACGGGCGGGATCGGCGAGTGGGCCGCACCACTCAACAGCGGCGCGGTGTGGCGCGACGCTCAGCATCTGGTGGGCCAAGCCGGGTGGCGGAACGAAAACGCGGTGCAAAACCTCGCTGGCCTGCGGCAGGTGGTGGAAGGGTACGAGGCTGTAAATAAGGAGTTCGACATCACCAAACTGCGCTGGGTGGTCCATCACGTTCCGGAGGTCAACGCCGATCTGCTTTCACGGCTCCAGGCGCTGGGTTGCGGGGTAGAAATGGGCGCCTTCCGCTGGGTTACGTCGTCGGACCCCAAGGTCGTCGCGGGTCCGCCGTTCCGAACCATCGTTGACCATGGCATCCAGGTGGGTATTCACGGCGATGGCGTTCACATCGCGCCGTTGAATCCGTGGCTGCACATCTACTACGCCACCACCGGCATCAACTCGTTTGGCGATCAGGTGAATCCCGGCCAGCATCTCACGCGCGCCGAAGCGATCCGTCTTTTCACACGCAACAACAGCTGGTTCCTCCGAATGGAAGACAAAATTGGATCCATTGAGCCGGGCAAGCTGGCGGATCTCGCAGTATTGGACCGCGACTATTTCGCAGTGCCCGATGCCGAGATAAGAAAGATCCGTTCCGTTCTGACGATTGTGAATGGCAAAGTGGTCCACGAGGCGGGTCCTCTGTAGATCGCGGGCCCTGCTATCTTGATCTCTTGCGCCGCCAGCTCATCCTTGTCGTGCTGGTCGTCTTTGCCCTGCGCCTGCCCTTCCTCAACCAGGCCTTTCAGGGCGACGACGTCCTCTATCTCACTGAGGCTGCGCACGCGCAAATCGAACCGCTTCATCCCAAACACACCACCTACGTCTTTATGGGCCGCGATATCGATATGCGCGGGCAATCGCATCCTCCGCTCAACGCTTGGTTCCTTGCACTGCTGATCGCCGCTGGCAAAGGCGCCTCTGAAATTCCCTTCCATGCCGCCTACATTCTGTTTTCGCTCGTAGCCGCTTTGAGTGCGCTTGCGCTGGCTCGCCGCTTCAGCCCGCATCCCCTCCTTGCCACACTGCTTTTCTGCGTCACACCCGCGTTCGTTATCAATGGAACCTCGCTCGAAGCGGACCTGCCTTTCGTGGCACTCTGGCTGCTCTCGACAGCATTGTACGTTTTCGCCGTCGATCGCAAATCTCGGTCGCTCTTAGCTATTTCGTCATGCGCGATAGCGTTGACGGCGCTTACTGCGTATCAATCCATTCTGCTGGTCCCCATCCTTTTCCTTTACGGCCGAAAATGGCGGACCGCGCGGCTGGCGGCTTTTACACCGTTCGCCACACTCATCGCCTGGCAAATTTTCGAACGCGTCTCCACCGGTGCGCTTCCCGCCGGCATTCTCGCGAATTACATGACCACTTATGGGCTCCAACTATTGGCCCAAAAAATCAAGAGCGCCGTCGCACTTACCGGTCACTTGGCCTGGCTTGTGTTTCCCGCTCTCTGGATTCCGTCCCTCTACGCAATCCCTTTCGCCATCGGAGCCGCGTTCTACGATCTGAATCCTCTCTTCTGGGGTTCCATCGCGGTGGGGGCGGGCGTCCTGATCTGGTGCGGTCGGCATTGGCGCGACTTTCTGGCGCAGTGGGTGCTGATCTTCTTCGCCGGAGCGCTGGTGATCTTCTTCGCGGGCTCCGCGCGGTACCTGCTTCCGATTGCTCTACCCATCGCGATTCTGGCGACGCAGCGCGCCGGTACCCGCCTTCTCGCAATCAGCCTCGCCTGCGGATTCGCCCTCAGCCTCGCTCTCGCCGCAGTCAATTATCAGCATTGGGACGGCTATCGCCAGTTCGCAGGCGCGCTACAGGATGATGCCAAATCCAGACGCCTTTGGATCAACGGCGAATGGGGACTGCGCTACTATTTCGAATCCGAAGGAGGGCTGCCACTGCACCAGGGTCAGGCAATCCATCCCGGCGAAAGGGTGGTGTCGAGCAAACTCAGCTATCCCATCCCTTTCACTAGCGGCGGCGGAATGCTCACGCCGGTGGCACAGCGGACCATCACGTCGTTCATCCCCCTACGGATCGTTGCGCTCGAAGGCCGCGCCGCCTATTCCACAACGATGCTCGGCCTGCGCCCCTTCGATATTTCGCGCGCACCCATCGATCAGGTCGGCGCCGAACTGATGATCGAGCGTAAGCCCACGCTCACCGATCTACCTATGAACGCGCCGGAGGCGGGGCAGCAGATCGTCAGCGGCATCTATCAACTGGAAGGCGGCCAGTGGCGCTGGATGAGCCAGGCCGCGACCATTCTTTTGAAGCCGCCGGACCAACCCACGCCCGTATCGGTCCGATTCACTATCTTGGCGCCTGCGCCCGCCCGGCAGGTGACCGTCGCAGTGAACGATCGCACGGTGGCATCCCAGACCTACTCCGTTCCCGGCACCTACGTGCTGTCCAGTCCGCCGATGAAACCGGATGGCGACACTGCAAAGGTCACGATCACGGTGGACAAAAGTTTTTCCGTTCCAGGCGACGACCGCCAGTTGGGCATCATTCTGACAGAGGTTGGATTCCGCTAGAGTCAATGTGGGGGAAGACTGACGTATGAAACCACTGGACAAGAAAATAAAAGAAGACGTGAAAGAGGGCAAGGTTCCCAAGCCGATCGAAGACCTTCCTTCGGAGTATTCGAAAGAGGATCGCGATCTGGAAAACCGCGAGCCCGACTTAGGCGAGCTGGACGAAGACCCGTCGGAACTCTGAACTGCAGAGCTTGCGTAATCGGGGGCGTGTCAAGATCGAAATTGAATGTTCTGGACTCACCGCAGTTTTTGGGTGCTGCCGATTCTGGTTGCGGCGATTCTCGGTGGGCTGAGCGCCATCGTTTCCCACACCCGGCTGCAGAGGATCTATCACCACAGATTCGCGGAATCGCGGCGGGAGCGGCTGTTCCTGGCGGCGCTCGGATTCTTCATCACGGTGTTGGTGGTGCGCGCGCTCACACTCGCGATTCGTCACAATGTTGGCCCGTTCCACGATGTTTCGATGAGTGGCCGCCACATTCACCATCTGGTGTGGGGCATTCTCTTGCTTCTGATGGTGGGCTATTCGTGGCTGGTGGAAGTGGGGACGGGCGCCAGTTCCACGACTCGGTGGACCGGTCGCATTACCTCCATGCTCTTCGGAGTAGCCGCGGCTTTGACCCTGGATGAGTTTGCCCTGTGGCTGAATCTGCGCGATGTCTATTGGGAGCGGGAAGGCCGGGAAAGTTTCGAGGCGCTGGCGCTGTTTGGCGGTCTGCTAGCGATCGGCGTGTTCGGGCGTTCCTTCTGGAGCGGCGTCGCCAAAGAGTTGGGAAGGGTCTTTAGACCGGGGATCAGGTCGGGGGATTAGGCTGTAAGCTCCTACGCGCGGTCACTTCGATTTCGATTTTCATGCGAGGATCGGAAAGACCAGCCGAGATCATGGTAGCCGCCGGCCGAATGTCGCCGAAACATCCGCGCAGCACGGGCCAGCACGGCTCGAAATCTTCGACTTTTGGGAGGATGTAGCGCACCCGGACCACGTCGGAGATCCGACTCCCGGCATCCAACAACGCCTTTTCAATATTAAGGAGGCATTGCTTGGCTTGCTCGACGACGTTGTCGGAAATGGTCATCGTTTCGTAGTCAAACCCGGTGGTTCCGGAAACGAATACCCAGTCGCCATCCACAACGGCACGCGAATAGCCGATGTCGCGTTCGAAAGTTGAACCAGATGATATGAGGCGTCGCACGCTGCCCCCCTTATTATCCACTGGGGGCCTATCTGTGACAAAATCTACCAAGGAGAGAAATCGGATGAAAGCTGCGTTCGCTTTTTTGGTTGCGGGACTCGCGTTGCTGGCGCCGGCCGGCGCTTTCGCGCATCACTCATTCGCCGCCGAGTACGACACGAAGAAACCGGTGACGCTGAAGGGCACGGTGTCGAAGGTGGAATGGACGAATCCGCATGCCCGCTTTTATATCGACGTTAAGGACGATAGCGGCGCGGTCCAAACCTGGAACCTGGAGCTTGCCAGTCCGAACGTGCTGGTGCGAAATGGGTGGTCCAGACACACCCTGAACGTGGGCGATCAAGTGACGGTGGAAGGCTCCCAAGCCAAGGACGGATCGCAGATGGCCAATGCCAGAACCGTCATCTTGGCTGACGGGAAGAAGATCTTTGCCGGCTCGGCGACCGAGCCTCCGGCGCAGTAGGCTCTTACTATCTAGCGAAGGAGGACAAGATGAGATCCAACCTGAGAGGCGCCCAGTTACTGGCCACTGCGTTGTCGTTTGCCGTGGGGGCTGCGGCGCAAGCGCCTACCACGGCACCCGCAAAATCCTCGGTCCTGACGCCAGCAGAAGCAACGGCTCCAGCGGGAGGGAGCGCGAATCCCGATACGGCGAAGAGGCGTCCGCGTGACACCACGCCGCACGGTCCAACGCCTCGGCTTCCCGATGGCCATCCCGATTTGTCGGGAGTCTGGCAAGGCGGCGGGCCGGTGGGTGACCTGGCCCAAGGTTTGGCGAAGGGCGAGACGATTCCTTTGCTACCTGCGGCGAAGGCGCTCATGGACAAACGGCAATCGAAAGACGATCCGGAGGCGAATTGCCTGCCCACGGGAATTCCGAGGATCGCGCCTTATCCCTGGCGAATCGTGCAGACTCCGACGCATATCTTTTTCCTGTTTGAGGGCAATATCCACAGTTACCGGCAGATTTTCATGGATGGCAAGCATCCCGCCGATCCGGACCCCACTTGGTATGGACACTCGATCGGAAGCTGGGATGGCGACACGCTGGTGGTGGACACAATCGGGTTCAACGACAAATTCTGGTTCGATTTTCGCGGCCATCCGCATACCGAGCAACTGCACACCATAGAGCGCTACACGCGGAAGGATCTAGGGACGCTGGAGAATAAGGTCACGATCATCGATCCGGGCGACTACTCGAAGCCTTTCACGCTGACCTTTACGGCGCGCCTGCGGCCCAAGGAAGAGCTGATGGAGTACATCTGCCAGGAGAACCAGCAGGACTCGAAGCATATGATCGGCAATTCAGGTCCGCCGGAGAATCCATAGACCCCTTCCTGAGGTCACGGCTCGGAAGCGCGGGCGCGATGCACCGATATGGCTCGTCAAGCCCTCGTCATTCTCATCGTAGTGATTGCATTCGGCATTCTGGTGCCGATTTACAAGGGCTACGGATTTCTGGACGCGCGCATTCTTGCGGCCTATGCGTGTCTGGCGCTGTTATTTGTCGCGCCGGCCAGCGCGGAACTGGCAGCCGATAGTTCAAGGGCGCTTCTCGGGAGAATCGCGATCATCGTAGCTTGGGGCTGGGGCATGACCGTGCTGATTCTGGGCACGGCCATCGTGACGCTAAACATCGTTAGCCCGAGCGGGGTGAACCTACGCGGAGGATTCGCTACACCTCCCGCGGAGTTTATCTCGGCCATTTTGATCTTCAGCCTGAGCGCATCCATTGCGATCGCCATGCTAGGCGCTATTTTGGCGCGCCGCTTTTCGGCGGCGGGCGTGAAGACCATTCTGCGGACGGGGTTCCTCGCGATCCTGCTGGCTTTGGTATTCGGCTCGCGCGTGCTGCCCGAAAGTGTGACGCTCGCCATCTTCGATCAATTGAGTACTAGGAGGGCGCTGACGCATCTGGCGTGGGAGTGGTCGGTGTTTTTTGCCGTACTCGCGGCCCTATTGTTGTTAGTGATATTGCAGACGGCCCCTTTTGCTAAGATACCTAAGACAGAAAATCCTGACGAAGGAGGAGGATGAGTAAAGAAGACAGCATAGAAGTTACCGGAACCGTAGTTGAAAAGTTTCCGAGCGGCCAGTTCAGCGTTCTGTTGGATCAGGATCGCACAGTGCTGGCACACCTGGCCGGCAAATTGCGACGGAATCGCATCCGAGTGCTAGCCGGCGATCGTGTCACCCTGGAGCTCTCTCCCTACGATCTAACCAAGGGACGAATTACCTACAGACACAAGTAGTCAGTTTTCCATTCTCCGCCCGAAATCGGGCAAGCTCTTTCTTAGATTGCGATCCGGATGCACAAAATCCTTTTGATCTTCGGCACCCGGCCGGAGGCGATCAAGCTCTGCCCGGTGATTCGCGCTTTACGCGAGCAACCCGGCAACTTCGACGTGAAGGTGTGTGTCACGGGGCAGCATCGCGAGATGCTGGATCAAGTTTTAGAGGCCTTTCACGTCAAGCCGGACTACGATCTGAACCTGATGCTGCCGGGGCAGACGCTGTTTCAATCCACCTCCCGGATTCTGGCAGGTCTGGAACCGGTTCTGCGCGAAGAGAAGCCGGCGCTGGTGATGGTGCAGGGCGATACAACCACTACTTTGTGCGGAGCGTTGGCGGCGTTCTATTCGAATATTCCCGTGGCTCACGTGGAGGCGGGACTGCGAACTCACGATCTGCGCCAGCCATTTCCCGAGGAGATGAACCGCGTGGTGGCATCGCGACTGACTGCGCTGCATTTTGCGGCGACGGAAAAAGCGGCCGAAAACCTGCGTGCAGAGGGCATTCCGTCGGATTCGATCCACGTGACGGGGAACACCGGAATCGACGCCGTGCTGTATGTCCGCGATGGACTGGAACAAGGAACGCTGCGCGGAGGCGAGTGGCCGGAGCTGGATTCATCGAAGAAACTGATCGTGGTGACGGCGCATCGCCGCGAGAGTTTCGGTGATGGATTCGGGCGAATTTGCAGAGCGCTGGCGCGAATCGCCGATCGAGACGATGTGCAGCTGGTCTACCCAGTGCATCCGAATCCGAACGTGCAAGATCCGGTGCAAAGCTATCTGGCTGGACATCGCAACATCCTGCTGATCGCACCGCAGAGTTATGTGCCGTTCGTCGATTTGATGCGCCGGGCTTACCTGCTGATCACCGATTCGGGCGGGATTCAGGAAGAGGGGCCGTCACTGGGCAAGCCGATTTTGGTGCTGCGCGAGAAGACCGAGCGGCCGGAAGCGGTAACAGCGGGGACGGTAAAGCTGGTGGGCACGGACGAGGACCGCATCGTAGCGGAAGCTGCGGTTCTATTGGGGAACAGTGGGGCATATGACCAAATGTCGCGTGTTCACAATCCCTATGGAGACGGACAGGCGAGCGCTCGAATTTCAAGGCTAATTCATTCATTCCTGACGGCAGATTCTTAGGATCGCGATGCCCGGAGGGCCTTGCTTGCGGCCCAATAACGCGTTCCCCGCTCAAAACCTTGGTCCATAATTGCGCTAGGAATTGAGTTGTTACCATGCGTTACACTCCAAATCGGTCGCGCGGTCCATCGGATAGCGATTGGTCGAGCGATATCGCGAGGGCTCTTTCGCGAAGACTGGTCGGCCAGCCGGCCGCGATTGAAGCCGTTGTTCCCTACGTGGAAATGTACCGGGCCAAGCTAACCCCGGAAGGCCGGCCGGCCGGCATCTTCCTGCTGCTGGGGCCAACGGGAACGGGAAAGACCAAGACCGTGGAAGCGTTGGCCGACGTGCTGCACGGCAGTCCGAAGAAGCTGCTCAAAGTGGATTGCGGCGAATACCAGATGGAACACGAAGTAGCGAAGTTGTTGGGAGCGCCTCCCGGGTACCTGGGGCACCGGGAAACGCAGCCGTTGTTGACGCAGCAGAAGTTGAGCGGGACGGCGAGCGAGAGCTGCGATCTGTCGATTCTCCTTTTCGATGAGATTGAAAAGGCCGCGCAATCGCTGCTGCGTTTGCTGTTGGGAGTTTTGGACAAAGCAACTTTGCGCCTGGGCGATAGCACGCTCGTGAATTTCGAGAAGACGATTATTTTTCTGACCAGCAACCTGGGCGCGCGCGACATGAGCCGTGAGTTGAATCCGGAGTTCGGGTTCGAATCGCTTGTGCCGCCCAAGGATCTGGACAAGGACGACAAGCTGGAGCGCATCGGACGGAACGCGGTCCGCAAAACTTTTTCGCCGGAGTTCCTGAATCGAATCGACTCCGTAGTGACCTACCGGCCGCTTGATTTAGCGGCGCTGACGGCGATCCTGGATCAACAGATCGAGGACTTGCAGGATCATATTGACCGGCGGCTCGGGGAGCGGGCGTTCCGCATCGAAGTACCCGCGCGGGCGCGCAAATTTTTGCTCGAAAAGGGGACCAGCCCGGAGTATGGCGCGCGCGAGCTCAAGCGCGTCTTGCACCATCAGCTGATGCAGCCGCTGGCATCGATGGTGGTGGGCGGCGAGATCAACCCGGGCGCTAGCGTTCGCGCGGAGTTGGGTCCGCGCAAGGGGAAGCTCGTACTGCGGACGATGGATGACGGGGAATTGATACCGGCTTGCTAACGCGTCCGGTGCAGTAGGAGCGCGCGGCCCGGTAAGAGGCGATACTGATCGTGTGAGCGGAACACTGTACGTGGTGGCCACCCCGATTGGCAACCTGGAAGACATCACCCTGCGCGCCTTGCGCACTCTGCGGGAAGTGGATCAAATCGCATGCGAGGACACGCGGCAGACCCGCAAACTGCTGGACCGCCACGGCATCTCCAAGCCGCTGGTGAGCTATCACGAACACAACGAGCAAGCTCGCGCGGAGGAATTACTGCGCGATCTGGAGGCGGGCAAGAATATCGCGCTGGTGTCCGACGCCGGAACGCCGCTGATTGCCGATCCGGGGTATCGGCTGGTGGCGCAGGCACGGACGCTGGGCGTGACTGTTTCTCCGATACCCGGACCGTCGGCGCTGGTGAGCGCGCTGAGCGCATCCGGATTGCCGACGGACTCGTTTCTCTTCGGCGGCTTTCTTCCTGCCAAGAAGACTCAGCGCCGGAAGACGCTGGAGGAAATGAAGGAATATCCGGCGACCTTGGTTTTCTATGAAACGCCGCACCGGATCCTGGAAGCGCTGGAAGATATCGCGGACGTGCTGGGCCCTCGCCGGGTGACGATCGCGCGCGAGCTGACCAAGATTCACGAAGAGTTCCTGGCGGGCGAGGCGTCGGAATTGCGCGAAACTCTCGAGAAGCGCCCGTCCATCAAGGGGGAGATCACGCTGATGATCGCTAAACTCGAGGCTCATGTCGTGGAGACGATCTCGATTGAAGCGGCGTTTGACAAGCTGGTGGAGGCTGGCATGCCGCGGATGGATGCGATGAAGAAGGTGGCGCGCGAGCGAGGATTGTCGAAGCGCGAGGTTTATCAGAAGCTCAATGAGCGCTGAGGGTGGGGGATGGGACGCGGCGTGAAGGAGCGGGACAACAGCCAGCCCGGCAGACGTCGTGACTGGGCGGATACTGTCCAATGGCGCGCGGCAGGCATAAGCCGAAGCGCTCCTCGATCAGCTCGCGAATCATTTGCAAAAACTTGGGATGCACGCCGACCGTGGGGGCGCGCACCATATCCACGCCGCGCTCGCGCGCTATGGCTTGGGCTTCGGTGTCAAGATCGTAAATCACTTCAATGTGATCGGAGACGAACCCGATAGGCACGACCACCACACGCGCACTCGGATCCAGATCACGAAGAACGTCCGCAATATCCGGATCGAGCCAGGGCTGGCCGGGTGGTCCGCTACGGCTTTGATAAACCAGCCGCCAATCTTTGACATTCACGCTCTCAGCAACCAGCCGGCATGATTCTTGAAGCTGCTTCTGATAATCGCTGGTCTCCGCCATCGACAGCGGGATGCTGTGCGCCGTGAAAATGATCTGCGCGGGCCGGCCACCCAGCGCGCTGCGAACCTCCTCGGCCTGCGCTTCGATGAACAGAGGGTGATTGTAGAACTTGCGCAGCTTGTGGATCTCCGGCGCACCGTCTACTTCCGCTCGCGCTTGCTCGATGTTCTCCAGATACTGGCGGCAACCCGAGTAGGAGCTAAAGATGGAGGTGACAAAGGCGAGCGCTCTTCGCACCCCGTCCGTTCGCATTTGACGCAATGTGTCGGCGAGCATGGGATGCCAATTGCGATTGCCCCAATAGATGGGCAGTTGCAGACCATGACTGGCCAGCTCACCCTTGAGCGCCGCGATCAAGGCACGGTTATGATCGTTGATCGGGCTCTTGCCATCGAAGTGATGGTAATGTTCGGCGACCGCGAGCATCCGTTCACGAGGCACATTGCGGCCGCGCAGGACGTTTTCGAGAAACGGGATGACGTCATCCGGTTTTTCAGGTCCTCCGAAAGAGAGGACCAGGATTGCGTCGTACGCGGGCTCGGTCATGCATAACCATTGTAAGTGGCGTCTAACGCCAATGTCCGCGATGATAGCGCCAGCCGTTGCCATGGCGCTCCCAGCGATCCCTTTCCCAAACTGCGTGCGGATGCGGCGGCACCGCCCAGCGGCCATTCACCCAGGACCAGCGGCTTCCGTTCAAGTTCCAAAAGCCGTCCACCCAGACGTATCCTGGACCGGGGGCGTAGCCAACAGCGCCAACCGCATACGGCGCGGGCGGGGGCGGCACGCTGTAAGCCACGTAATTAGCCCTGTATCCGCCACCGCAAGCCACCATCGCGGATGATGCCAAAAGAATTCCTGAAAGAGCTGCAGATTTGATTTGCATCTTGACCTCACCCATTTGGATTGATGGATGAGGTGGATGGGTTGCGATGGTGAACGATCGATAACGTTAGGGATTATTGAGAAATTGCGACCGCAACCGGCGGGCTGCAGAACGTGGGTAGAGGCGGAACGCCGCTACAAACAGCGACGTCCACCGTGTTGCCCGTTAAGGTGGTCGGCAGAATCAAGTCGACTTGCTGCACTCCCATCAATCCGGGCGCCGGCCCCGCATAGTAGGGCTGCGCGACCACTTGCGAACCGATCAGTGCCGAGATCAGCTCAGTGCCGGAAAGGCCGGTGGCGTAGATTTGGATTACGCTGCCTGCCGCGGCAGGCTGCTTCGCGCTGTTCACGCTGTTGTCCTGATTGGCGATGCCATTCGCGAAGATACCTGGCGCAAAAGGCCCGAGATTGACGGTGAGAGGTGCACTCGCGACGCCGTCCACCGTGACCACAACTTGTGCCGTTATGCCTGAGCCCAGACTCGCCGGTACGACGAGGTTAATTTGAGTGGCATTGCTAAACAGGACTTGAGCAGGAATTCCGTTGAAAGTCACCGACACGTTTTGGCCGGAGAACTGCACTCCCATCAGCGTTGCAATTGACCCGGGGGCTAATGGCCCGGCCAAAAATGTCGCGCCGTTGACGGCGCTCTGGATGGACGGAGGCTGAACTGCAGGGGCTGCGATCACAAACGAAATAGCGACATTGTGAGTCCCCGCTAACGGCCCTGCGTTCACCGTGAGTGTAGCCTGGTAAGTTCCCGGCGCAAGCGTTCCCGGAGTTGCGTCCACCCGAATGGTGCCGTCGTTCTGTCCCTCGGTCGGAGACACATTTAACCAACCGCTACCGTTCAAGTAGTTTACCGACGCAGTCCACTGCAAGAGCCCGCCAGCCGAATTCTGGACTTGCACGTAATTGGTGGTCGTAACTCCGCCGGCTTGCGCCGTAAAGTTCAGCGTCGACTCCGGCACCAGCAACGCCGGGAAATACTGGGCATCGCAATCGCCAACGATGGAGCAATCGGCCGGCGGCGTGATCTGCTGGAAGCGAGGAATAGGATCCGTAGCGGTGGCCGTCTGAACGGTGGAGATGGGGCCGAGCGAGACGTTTTCGGCGGTGGTGGTTGAAGTGCCGTTACCGGAAGGGGCGATCGAAAGGAATGTGGGGAACTGAGCGCTTTCCTGGATGGAGGGGTTAGCGTCCACAACTTCATAGACCGCCACGCCGGATCCGTTGGTGAGCGTCACTTCGCTCATCGAATCCAGGGTCACGGTGCCGGGGCCGGGCAGGCCAGGCAAATAGGCTGGGGTTCCACCCGCGCCATTGGCATCCGTGTTCGGCACGAACGAAAGCAGCAGCGACGAGCTGGACCCCGGCGTGTACTTGCCGCCCGAAGCAGCTAAGCCGAGGTCGCCTCCCGCCGTTGGTTGCGTTGCATCGGAACCCGCTACCACGGTGGGCACAAAAATTCGCGCGCCCGGCGGAAAGCCCGAATATTGGACGACGATGCGGGTGCCCGTGTCAGCGTTCAGGTTTTGCGGGTCCGACTTTGGAGCGAAAGAATTGGCATATCCTTCCGTCGCACGGGTTGAAGTAAAACTCGCCCCGGACGCCAGAAAGCTTGCGAAGCTGGCGACGTTCTGGGCCAGTGGAGATCCGGCCTGGGTACAGATGAGTTCGCCCGAAAAGGCGACGTAGAGACCGTGGGTGGGCTGCCCAACCACGAGCTGATCGTTTGGAACTGAGAAGTCATTTGTACCGATCAATACCTGCATCGATTTCGCCGGATCGAAATCTAACTGACTAGCAGCTCCGCGCAGGCCGGTAATTTGAAGAGTAACTGAGCCGGAAGCGGATAAGGTAAAGGTAGCGCCGTTAAACACAAGGGTTCCGGGTCCGCCGAGGGTGGCTGGCGAGGCAATGGGTTGTGGCCCCGAACCGCTGTCGGCGGTGAACGAAATACCGCTCAAGGTGTTGGAGGAGGCGGAAGTCAGGCGGTTGGTGATGTTAACGTTTAAGAATATGAAAAGACTGATGTTCAGGGTAGCACTGGGCGCTCCGCCGGTGCAGGTGAAGAGAATATCACTGGTCCGTTCTGTGATACCTTCCCCATGAACGAGGGTGGACGAAGCTCCGGGAACACAGATTAAAGGAGCGGCGTTCGCGACGGGCAATACGGCGACGAACAAAATTAGGGCTAGGGCCGATGGAAAGCGCCGAAAAAATGGACGGAACATGAATGCTACCTTTTTCTGTAGCTTATCAGACGATCTTTTCGTTGTATATGAGTTTGATACACTAAATGAAATCGCTCTAACGTTTTATTACCTATGATTGCCTCTACATCCATCGCTGAAGAGATTGCCGCGCTCAAACAGCAGCGGCGCGCGATAATTCTGGCGCACCACTATCAAGATGCGGAGATTCAGGATCTGGCGGATGCGGTGGGGGATAGCCTGGAACTTGCACGGAAGGCCCAGGAATTCTCGGGCGACGTCATTGCATTCTGCGGCGTTTGGTTTATGGCAGAGACCGCTAAAGTTCTGAATCCGAAGAGGATCGTGGTGGTTCCGGATGCCGAAGCCAGCTGTAGCCTGGTGGAGAGCTGCCCTGTGGACCAGGTACGGGCGTACAAGAAGCTGCATCCCGACCATGTGATTGTCAGCTACATCAACACTTCGGTGGAAGTGAAGGCGGAGAGCGATATTCTTTGCACGTCGCGCAACGCGGTGCAAATTGTGAACTCCATTCCCGCCGACAAACCTATTCTTTTCCTGCCCGATATCAACCTTGGCAATTACGTAAGACAACAAACCGGGCGCGAGAATATGAGAATTTGGCAGGGCGCTTGCATTGTCCATGCCACGTTTGCGGCGCGCCGTCTAACGAAGGCGCGTGCGGAGCATCCCCAGGCTTTGGTGGCGGCGCATCCGGAGTGCCCTCCTGACGTACTGGCGATGGCGGATTTCATTGGATCCACCAGCGCGCTCGTCCAGTGGTGCGCGAGCTCCGAGGCGCCGGAATTTATCATCATGACAGAGAGTGGCGTATTGCGGTCGCTACAGAAACTGGCGCCTGCGAAGCGCTTCCACTTCATTCCGAACGAGAATTGCAATTGCAGCGAATGCCCTTACATGCGGCGCAACACACTGGAGAAGCTGCGAGAATGTTTATTGGGACTGGAGCCGCGTGTGGAGCTTTCGGACGACATCATCAGACGGGCCGCCGTTCCCATTGAGCGCATGCTGCGCGTGAGATAGCACTTGAATCAGCCTTTGAAGGACACTTTCGGGCGTCTGCACGACAACCTCCGGATCAGTGTGACCGATCGCTGCAATATTCGATGCTTCTACTGCATGCCGGAAGAGGATGTGAAATACGCGCCTCGCGAGGAAATCCTCACGTTCGAAGAAATCGAGCGCTTCGTGCGCGCGGCGGTGTCGCTGGGCGTAACGAAAATTCGCGTGACGGGCGGCGAGCCGCTGGTACGCAAGGATCTGCCGGTGTTGATCGCGAAATTGTGCGCGATTCCGGGCGTGCGCGATATCGCTCTTACTACCAACGGCGTGCTTTTGGCCCGGCACGCACAAGCGTTATACGATGCCGGTTTGCGGCGTGTGAACGTCCATCTGGACACGTTGGATCGCGAGCGCTTTCTCAAGATTACTCGCCGAGACGATCTAGGCAAGGTGCTGGAAGGCATCGATGCGGCGCAACGAATTGGTTTCAGCCCGATCAAGATTAACGCGGTGGCGGTGAAGAATCTGGTGGAGAATGACATCGTTCCCCTGGCGCGCTATGGCCGCGAGCGGGGCATCGAGATCCGGTTTATCGAGTTCATGCCGCTGGATTCGCAAGGCTTGTGGGCGCGCGAGAACGTACTGTCGGCGGACGAAATCATTGAGACGCTGTCGCGCGAAATTTCACCGCTGATGGAGATTCCAGATCGCGATCCGCGTGCCCCGGCCACCGATTACCGTTACGCGGATGGGGTGGGCAGCGTCGGATTCATCGCTTCGGTCACGCGCCCGTTCTGCCTCAACTGCAATCGCGTTCGGCTCACCAGTGACGGCAAGCTGCGGTATTGCTTGTTCGCCATCGAAGAGACCGACGTTCGCGCGTTGCTGCGCAATGGCGCGCCGGACGAAGAAATCGCCGCAGTGATCCGCGAAACAGTGCACAAGAAGTGGCTGGGTCACGAGATCAACACCGCTAAGTTTGTCGCTCCGCCGCGCCCGATGTACGCAATTGGGGGCTAGGAGTGGCGGATGATTCCTTCGATCTGATTGAGCAGGCCGTGGCGTCTGACGGCGCTGCGCCAGCTCTGGATCTACTGGCGCTAAAGTTCCTTACCGAAAAACAATATCCACAGTTGTTTGAGACGCGCTTGATGCAGAAGCGTCTGGAATTGGGACTTCCGTTGATACAACTGGGCGCGATCGAAGATCTGCCGGAGCCAAAGCGGAGCAGCTATGAAGAGGGCGTGAGGCAAGCCGCGCGGGAGGCCGGAACGCTGTTTCTTGCCGGCGGCGATATTCCGCATGCGTGGCCGTATTTTCGGGCAATCGGCGACCGGGAGACAATCGCTTCGGCTATTGAAGCGACGAAACAGCCCAACGAGCAGATGGACGCCTTGATCGATATCGCTCTTGGCGAGCGTGTTCATCCACGCAAGGGATTAGAGCTAGTGATCGCGCAGCACGGCATCTGCCGGGCGATTACTTATTTCGAGCAGTTCCCCGATCTTGAGAACCGCGAAGAGTGCCTGAAGCTGCTGGTTCGGACGCTCCATGCCGAGCTGATTGTGAACTTGAAAAGCGCCATCGAGCGCCAGGAAGGCGTGACGCCGCCCGACGATAGCCTTCCCGAATTGATGGCCGGACGGGATTGGCTTTTCGGCGAGTTCGATGCTTATGTCGACACATCGCACGTCATCGACGTAATCCGGTTCGCACTGGACTTGCGCGATCGAGGTGCTATCCGTCTGGCGTTGGAGCTGTGCGAATACGGCGCCCATTTGTCGCCGCAGTTCAGGATGCGCGGCGATGCGCCGTTCGATGACATTTATCGCGACCACGCCATTTACTTGCACGCATTGCTCGGTGAAGATTTGCAGCCCGCGATTGAGTACTTCAAGACGAAGATTGTGGCGCAGGACGATCCGATGGCAGCGGCCCGAAGTGCTCAAGTGTTGGTGGGGTTGCTGTTGCGTCACGAGCGCTACCGCGAAGCCGTACAAGTCTCACTGGAACATCTGAGCGGCATACCTGCCAATCAGTTGGCGTGTCCTAGCTTGTATCAGCTTTGCCAGCTCGCGGGCGATTCCGCACGCTTGAAAGCGCTGGCTCGCGAGCGCGGTGACTTACTCGGTTTCGCCGCCGGTGCCATCACATCTGGCGTAAATCATAAGTAACGGTTACTGTACACCCGGCCGGGCTCAATCGCGTCACAGATACATGCGCGGTGGAGACTTCATTTCAGGCTGGGGCAAGATCCTGCGCGGCAAATTGCCGCTGCTGTCGATTGAGATCACAAGCGAGTGCCCGCTTAGCTGTCCTGGTTGCTACGCCTACGGCGACCGGCACCTGGGTGGCGGAGTAACTCTGACGCAGTTGTCGGATTCGCGCGGCGAGAATCTGGTTCAGGGCATTTTGAGGCTGGTGGACCAGCATGATCCGATGCAATTGAGCTTAGTAGGAGGCGAGCCGTTGATGCGGCATCGCGAATTGAGCAAATTGCTTCCGATCCTGAGCGCGCGTGGAATCTACACCATGGTGGTTACAAGCGGGGTGATTCCTATACCCGAGGAATGGACATCGCTGCCGCGCGTGACTGTGGCCATTTCAGTGGACGGATTGCCCGAGCATCACGACGAGCGCCGCAAGCCCGCCACTTACGAACGTATTCTTCGCAACATCGCGGGGCGGAGAGTATATATTCATTGGACGGCAGTGCGCGCACACGTCCAGGATCCGAGCTATGCCGAACGCTATCTGGAATTCTGGAGCGCGCGCAAGGAAGTTCACCGCATATGGATGAGCGTATATACGCCACAACGGGGCGAGCAGAGCGCGGAGCGGCTAACGTCGGAAGATCGCAAACGGCTGGCCGACGCCATTCCAGAACTTGCCAGGAAATATCCCAAGTTTCTGATCAAAGGCGGGATGGCGCGCGCAATATTGAGTCCACCATCCAGCCCAGAGGAATGCGCATTCGCGCGGGTCTCGGCGAATTACACTGCCGATCTTCGTACGCGCGTTGCGCCGTGCGTTTTCGGGGGCGATCCCGACTGCTCGGAATGTGGCTGTGCGATCAGTTCCGCGCTGCATTGGATCACGAACGAAAAGGCGGGGCCGATCGCGGCGCGGCATTTATTGGATGGGTCGTTGAGGATCGGCGCGGCTGTAGCGAGGTTGAAGAAGGCGAGCTAGACCCAAACTGGCCACAGAGGAACGCCGATAAACGCGGATCGGTAAAATCTATTCTTCGTCGCTGGAGAGTTTCGCCAGTACCGAGAAATCCTCTAGTGTCGTTGTGTCGCCCTTCACTTCACCGTTAGTTGCCAGCTCGCGCAGAAGGCGGCGCATAATCTTGCCGCTGCGTGTTTTGGGAAGCGAATCGGTGAACCGGATATCGTCGGGTTTGGCGATGGGGCCGATTTCTTTGGCCACCCACTGACGCAGCAGATTTTTGTTTTCCTCGCTGGGCGCCTGTCCGCTCTTCAGCGTTACGAAGGCGGAAACGGCCTGGCCTTTCACGTCGTCGGGACGCCCTACCACCGCGGCCTCGGCCACCATGGGGTTCGCCACCAGCGCGGATTCTATTTCCATCGTACTGAGCCTGTGTCCGGCCACGTTCAACACATCGTCCACGCGGCCCATCAGCCAGAAATAGCCGTCGGAGTCGATGCGCGCACCGTCGCCGGAGAAGTACATCCCCGGGATCTGCGACCAGTATTGCTCCTTGTAGCGCTCCGGATCGCCATAGATAGTCCGCAACATGGAAGGCCAGGGTTGTTTGATGACCAGGAATCCTCCAGACCCTGGCGGCACGCTCACGCCTTCCCGAGTGACCACGTCGGCAATGATTCCGGGCAACGGCAGTGTGGCTGATCCAGGCTTGGTGGCGATGGCGCCAGGCAACGGTGAAATCATCGTAGCGCCGGTTTCCGTCTGCCACCAAGTATCGATGATCGGGCAGCGGCCGCCGCCAATCACTTCGCGGTACCACATCCAGGCTTCAGGATTGATGGGCTCCCCGACGCTGCCGAGCAGGCGCAACGAGCTGAGATCGTGCTTGCGAGGCCACTGCTCTCCCAACTTCATGAACGCGCGAATCGAGGTGGGAGCAGTGTAGAAGATGTTGACTTTGTATTTCTGGATGATGCGCCAAAAGCGATCGGGCTCCGGCCACGTGGGGCCGCCTTCGTACATCACTACGCTGGCGCCATTCTGCAGCATGCCGTAGACGACGTAGGTGTGGCCCGTAACCCACCCGATATCGGCGGAACACCAGAACGTGTCTTCGTCGCGCAAATCGAAAATCCATTTCGCGGTGATGTAGGAACCGACCGAGTAACCGCCGGTCGTGTGCAGAATTCCTTTGGGTTTGCCGGTGGTGCCGGACGTATAGAGCAGATAAAGCGGGTGCTCGGCATCTAGAGCCTCGGCCGGACAATCGTCGGACGCGGTCTCCATTAACTCGTGCCACCAATGATCGCGACCTGCGTGCATCGTGACGTTGCTGCCAGTACGCCGGTAGACCAACACGTTCTTTACCGTGGAGCACTGCGGCAGCGCCTGGTCCACCGCCTCCTTCAGCTTGACCTCCGTACCTCTTCGATATGCCCCGTCTTGCGTGATCACGGCCGACGCCCCGCAATCGTTGATGCGATCGATGAGCGCCTGCGCGGAAAATCCTCCGAACACGACGGTATGCGGAGCTCCGATACGCGCACAGGCCAGCATGGCGATCGGCAATTCAGGCACCATGCCCATGTAGATGGCGACGCGGTCGCCCTTCTTGACACCCAGCGACTTCAGCACGTTTGCGCACCGGGACACTTCGCGCAGCAGTTGCTGATAGGTGAGCGCGCGGGAATCGCCAGGCTCACCTTCCCATTGAATGGCGGCTTTGTTCTTGCGCCAGGTAGCGACGTGGCGGTCCAGGCAGTTGTAGGAAATATTCAGTTCTCCACCCAGAAACCATTTGGCGAACGGCAGCTTCCATTCGAGGACGCGATCCCATGGCTTGAACCAGTGCAGCTCGCGCGCGATTTTCGCCCAGAAACCTTCGGGGTCATCTTTCGCTTCCTTAAAGAGGCGCTCGTATTCGGCCCGGCTTTTGATTTGGGCGCCGGCCCGGAACTCGTCGGAAGGTTCGAAGATGCGCTGTTCGTTCAGAACGGAGTCGATGGCGTTCGATGACATGGCTTTCCATAGCATATCGCCGATGGGGACCGCTTCCTTTGGTCGCGGCAGAAGCGGCACGGTGTAGAATGAGCGTGGTGTAACGTGCTGGGGCGATAACTTCGGTCCCTTGCGCGCGTCTTACTCGTGGAGAATCTATGAGAAATTTCCTGATTGGACTGGTGGTGGGCGTCCTGCTCGTCGGACTCACCCTGCTGGTCCTGGTGTTTGCCGCCGCCCGATTCGCCGGGTCCTACGCCAACCGGCCCGTGACGGTCGCTGACGGCTCCACGCTGGTACTCGATCTGGAAGGCGACGTCCCCGAGCGTTTGCCAGCCGAAATCCCGATTCCGATACTGCAGAACCAGACGGCCCTGTCGGTGGAGCAGGTATGGGACGCGTTCCGGCGAGCAGCTACCGACACGCGCATCCACGGAATTCTGTTTGAACCGCGGGGCCTGGATATCGGCTGGGGCAAGATGGAGGAAATTCACGACGAGATCGTGCAGTTCAAGAAATCCGGGAAGCCGATCATTACCTATCTGCGCAGCCCCACGGCGCGCGAATACTACCTGGCGTCCGCCACGGACAAAATCTTTATCTCGCCGGAAGATTCGCTCGATCTCAAGGGATTGGCCGCCGAATCCATGTTCTTCAAGCAGACGCTCGACAAGGTGGGTGTCAAAGCCGAGGTCATTCACGCGGGGAAATACAAAGATGCCGGCGACGTTCTGACGCAAACCTCGATGTCACCCGAAACACGCGAGGTGCTGAACGCGATTCTGGATCAATACTACGGCAACCTGATCGCTACGGTGGCTGAGGGCCGCAAGAAGCAGCCCGATGCCGTGCGCGCGCTGATCGACGACGGGCCCTTCCTGGCGCGGGATGCACTCGCGGACGGTCTCATCGATTCCTTGGGCTATGAAGACCAAGCCGTGGGCGAAATGCAGAACCGCCTGAAGCAGAGCGCACTAAAAAGGATTTCGGGTAAGGCCTATGTGAAGGGTCAGAACCCCTCCGCCGCAGGTGGACACAGGATCGCACTGATTGTGGGACAGGGCATGATAACGGCGGGCACGGGGAATGAGACCGCCGACGACGAAAGCTTCACTGGGACCGGCTTCATCAAATTGCTCAAGCAAGTGGAGAACGACTCGTCGATCCAAGGCGTAATCATGAGGATCGATTCCCCAGGCGGCGATGCCGTGGCTTCCGACGACATCCTGCATGAGGCCAAGAACCTGAGCAAGAAAAAACCGATGGTGATTTCCATGAGCGACGAAGCGGCGTCGGGCGGATACTACGTGGCGGTGACCGGCGATCCCATCATCGCCTATCCCAACACACTCACCGGATCCATTGGCGTCATCTTTGCGAAATTCACGCTGCATGGGCTTTACGACAAGGTCGGCGTGGACGCGCAGTTGCTTACACGAGGCCGCTACGCAGACATCGAGTCTGAATACGTGCCGTTGAGCGATACCGCAAGACAGAAACTGACCGGGCAGATCGACGCGTTCTACCGCGCGTTTGTCAGCCGCGTGGCCGAGGGACGCAAGAGACAGTTCGATCAGATTGAGCCGCTGGCGCAGGGACGTGTTTGGGTGGGCGCTCAAGCCAAAGAGAATGGCCTAGTGGATCAGTTGGGCGGGCTGGACCGCGCCATCGAAGTACTCAAGCAGCAGGCGCACATGTCACCCTCAGACCGCGTCACCTTGGTGCCTTATCCTGGACGCCGCAGCGTCTTTGAGATGCTTTTGAGCCGCGCGGACCCTGCTGCGGCGGTCCAAATGCGACTGGAAAAAATACTCGGTAAGTTCCCGGTAGAGGCGCTATCGCAGCGAGGTTTCCTAAAAGTGATGCCCTATTCCGTTAACGTCCACTAGTCAGCGAAGGCCCTGAAGCTCCTTCGTTAGGGATTTGGCAGGCGTAGGCTTCTTCCAATCGGGCGAGTTGGCCCACGATGGAAAGCTTATCCATGTCGGGAAGCCGGTTCTCAAACCATTGAAAATAATTGCGGAAGGCGCGAAGGGTTCGCACAGCTCGCTCTTTATCAGGTTCCAGAAGGGCGCGCCGGAGGTTGTCTTGGATGAATCGGCTTCTTATAACCTCGACGTCCATGAGTCAGACTCCGCCGTCTAGCTTGGCATTTGGGGTTCCAAAGGATATTCGATCGTAGTACGTGGGGTGATCCCGTAATGAACCTGACGTTCTATAGCGATTACCTGATTCCGCACTAAGGTAGAAGTGAGAAGAGTGAATCATGAGTACCAGGCACGATCTGCGGCGTCAGGACAGGCGGCCGTGCGACCATAGCATCACGGTCCTGTGGCGAGATCTGGGCGGCCAAGATAAGTTCGCTAACGCGAAGGCTCTGGACATCTCCGAGTGCGGATTGAGCCTGCAAATGCCCGAGGCGCCGCCGAAGCAGGGATATCTCTCGCTACGCGCGCCAAAGCTAGGACTTTTGGGCCAAGCGTCGGTGCGCCATTGCTCGCGAACCAGCGGTTCCAAGTTTATAATCGGAGTTGAGTTTACTGGGGGGTTGCGTTGGACACCGAAGGATGCTGTTGGCTAGCCACTTGAGCCAGGCGCCGGTGGGCCCCATCGCGCGTACAAGTCTTATAGATGGCCAGTAACTCCCGCTTATCGTCTGCGTTTGCGTTACTGTTTTGCTGGTAGCAGCGAGCCGAGGCGACGAACGGACACTCGAACCGATCGCCGTTCACCATGAAAAATGGACAATTCGTTCCGTCGGCCTTGAGATGCTTGGCGTCGTTGGCCTGAACTGGCAGGATCTTTCCGTCTTTCTGCAGAGCCAGAACTGTCCTTTGAAGCAAAGGGTCGGCATCCGTCTGCGCGGTTACCAGGCTCTCCAAGGTCTGAAAACATCCATCGGCTATGGAGGTTGTCACCACATCCCGCCGCAAGCCCAGCGCGGAGCAAAAAGCGAAAGTGCGATTCAGGTGCTTGCGATCCGTGGGCACGATCTTCAACACGCCGGCGGGAACCGCCTCATCCATAAACTTCGGCAAGCCTGGCGGAAGCTCCTTGCCGGCGGAGAAACCGAGCAGATGTTCGATCTGGCGATCCACCAGGACGGACGTCTTGCGGAAGGACTCCAGTTTGATATTCACTTTGAGGCTGCTGGCCCGCTGGTTGATTTCGAGAATGTCCTCGGCCTCGGCACAGGCGTCGCCTGCGCTCTCCAGTGCGGCGGCGATAAACAAATCCGGTTCCAAATAGCGGCGTTGCAGAGATTCGTACGCAGTCTCGCCGAGCGATTCGCGCCATTGCTTTTGGACCGAGCTCATGACTTCTATAGCCGGAAAAAAGGGCAGGTTATCAAACATCCCGCCATCGGAGAACAGGACGTTGGTTGCGCCGGTGCCAGCCAAAACTTCCGCCTCCTGGCGTGGCGAGAATACGGCTGGAAATGCGCTGGAGCTGAGTGCCGACTTGACGAAGTCGTAGGCCGGGGTGGAGTCGATATCGCGCGGTAACAAGAGCGGGCGGCGACGGTTCAAGTCGGAGGTGGTCCCGAAGAAGGAAATAGACTGATCCGGATGAGCGGTGTCATGGTAAGGCTGCTGCGTGTTGAGGTCTATTCCGCGGCGGCCCTGGCCCAATAAAGTGCGGGCCGCATTCTCAATCAAGCTGGTGCCCATCAATGCGTTCTCAATGTCGAGACGATGAAGAGTTTCCTGGCGCACGCTCATCAAGAACTTCTTTACAGCCCGGGTGATGTGGCCGGCGACGAATTGGGAGGCAATCTCGGAGGTTTCGTCGAGCGGGATCAGAAACGCGGTGGAAATGGCATCAATCAGGGCAGGCGGGGCGCCGGCCGCGACGTAACCCGGGTCGGAGCGAATGCCCCGGCGTACCATACGGCGCAATTCCGCCGGAGAAAGATCGACATTGCGGGTGCGCACACCCAACTGCTTGGCTGCGTTCTTCAGAGCCTTGGTGAGTGCGACTTGTTTATCGACATGCAGGAAAGTAAGGCAAAGATGAGCGAGTAAATCCCAGCCGTCGTTTCGCTCAATCTTCGAAATGGCGCCCAGTGCGCCGCCCATGAGCGACCCCACCGACGCCCCAACGATCAGGTTTGGCCGAATACCGGCGCCCTGCATGGCCGCGATTACGCCGATGTGAAAAGCGCCACGAAAAACTCCGCCACTGGCCAGGAATACGACGCGGGGCTTTGCGGCGTTCAGGTGCCGGAATGGGACGGGCGGAAGATCCCGGGGCGGCTCATCATGAGCGGGGCGGTAGATCAACTTTCGAGTACAGGCGCCGCAAACTTCCCGGAGGCCCGGCGCTTCGTGGGTGATGAACGGGCTGCGGTCAGGAGCTACTTGCCTTAACAGGTCGGCGCAATCGATGGGATGTTTTCCCGGTTCTTGTTGCAGGCCGGCGACGGGATATTGCGACTTTTCGAGGATCCTTAGCCGCTCTCGATAGAGCGTTTCCATGGAGCGGAGGCAGCCAGAGGCGGCGCTCTTGAGAAGGTCTTTGCGCTCGGGCGCCAGATAGTTCTCAAACTTGATGTCTCTCTCTGGGGCAATCTCGTCGGCGAAGATAGGGAAGGCCGAGTAAGAGCGCGTGGCGGGTTCCTCCGTGGAGGTTTCAACTTCGGATACGGAAGATGCGGATGCGCTGGCTGCAACCCCAGCAGCCCGCTCCGGCTGGAGTTTCTCCATGGTGCGCACCCACAGCTCCATTTCGCTGACAAAGTTCGTCTGCCGGCACTCCAGCTTGGTATCGCGGCGGCGGGACAGCTCCAGACTGGTGAGAGCGGCCGTGACGATGTCGACGCGCTCGGGCGGCTCTTCGCCCGGCTCTTGCTGGTAAGGCTGGGTGGGAACGTTGTAGACCAGATGAATTCCTATATCCGACGGACTTTCGCCGCACAGCTCATTCGCTACCGTGGGATGTGCCTCGAGCCACGAGAACAACGCAGGTAAGGGGTTTTGCCGGACTGCCGCGCCATCGATCAGGTCCAGGCGTTTGGGCTGCGGACCGTGGCAGCGTTTGGAGAGCCATTGATTCACCCGGTCCGGATCGGTCAACTGCAATGGCGGGAACATACCGGGCACCGCCAAGGCAGCTAGCAGCGCATTCACAATGGGAGTGCCCGGCGCTCCCCATAACTGCTGGTTGCTCAGCCCAGGGATCTCCTGCAGCGGCGCCGCAACGAGGAGGAGCTCCATGGAGCCGGAGAATTGCACCGGCTGGCCGGAGTCCGGCGGATTACCGATGACCGGTCCTTCCGGTTCGTGCGGCCCTGTCCAGAAAAGCGAGAATAGCTTGCGGTGAAGGGTGTAACGATGGAGAACTCCACGAACGACTCCGAGTTCCGAAAGCAAATGCCGAATTGCTCCGCCCACCTTAAATCGAAACAACACCACCAGTGCCAGCACCAAGACGATGGCGCTCCCAGAAAATAGCCACACGTCGTAGTGGGCTAAGCTTTTGATGAAGTGCAGGATATATTGCGCTATCGGGCCGCCGCCTCCGAATCTCGAAAGATGTCCGAATCGCGACCTCCAGCTTGGGTCGATCAGAGACATCAAACGGTACAAGCAGAAAACCACGATTCTGAGAACCACGCCGGCCCCGAGCCCGACCAACCCGACGCCAACGCCCCAGGCGGCCCAGCCAAAAAGGGGCCGGGGAAATCGCCGTGATGGTGTCCCTTTTCGTTCTTCGACCGTGAATTGCGGAGAAAAGCAGAGGTGCAGAATAACTTTCAACACAATCCAAGTCAAACCGGCATAAAACCGCACTCTCTCCAGGCGGGGATATCCGTAGCGCTCTTTGAACCGGACCCGCGAGACCACGGTTCTGGAGATATCGCGGACCGACACGCGCAACCCAGCCAACCACAAGCCCAGCTTTACCAACCGGTAATAATTGCGCCGCGCCTCCACCTCTTCTTCTTTCAGTTGTGGGGGAAGCGCTTGCGCGGAAAGGTCGGATACAGGCGGCTTATCCGCGAAGAAATCCACCGGGTCGGGTATGGCATTCCAGATGACGTCCAGGGGTTCCCAGGTGATGGCGTCCAGATAGCGTCGGTACCAGCCCCAGCGCTGGACCTCACGCTCCTGAGGTGGTCCGCTGGCGGCGAGTTCGCGATAACAGCGTTCCATTGCCGCCGCCGATAGCGCGCCCGTGGAGATGCCGGCGGCTACTCTGGGTGCGCGGCGGTCTGCGGCCAGGTAGGCGTGGATAACACCCGCCGAGAACGCAGCTCCCTTAATGCCGGCCGTAAAGCATACCGCTTCCCCGCCCGGCGGGCTTGCCTGATTAGCCATACAGATTAGTGAAATCCTACCACTATTTCCCACATAGTCAAGCCTTATTAATATTGATTAGCGCCTTATACGGACACAAAAGATTTCGCGATAGCAACGCCTCTGGATTCAATCGTAACCAACGCTGACCCAAATTGACTTTCAGGCCCGCGTGTGAAAGGTTGAAGATTCGCATGACGGAAAGCCACCCGCACCGGTTGATTGTTGGAATAACGGGCGCAACAGGTGCAATCTTTGGAGTCCGGTTGCTCGAAGCACTACGCGGGTCGGCTGTCGAGACGCATCTGATTGTCAGCAAATGGGGCGCGCAGACGCTGGCGGAGGAAACTTCTTACTCGTTGGACCGAGTGCGGCAACTGGCCACTTGTGCATACCAGGCCACGGACCAAGGGGCGCCGGTTTCGAGCGGCTCGTTTCTCACATCGGGCATGGTGGTGGCTCCGTGCAGCGTGCGGACACTGGCGGCGATCGCGAGCGGCCAGGGCGACAACCTGATCCACCGGGCGGCCGACGTGATACTCAAAGAACGCCGCAAGCTGGTGCTACTGGTGCGCGAGACGCCATTCAACGAAATCCATCTGGAGAATATGTTGAAACTAGCGCGGATGGGCGTCGTGATTCTGCCACCGCTGCCGGCGTTCTACAATCATCCGCAATCGCTCGAAGCGATGGTGGATCACGTGGTGATGCGCACGTTGGATCAGTTTGGGATCCACACCGATCTGGCGGAACGGTGGGGCAGCGAAGTGCCGGTGCCGCGGGGCGGAAAAATCTTCGAACCATAGCGTCCTGGGAGCTAAAGCTGGCACATCAGCGTTTAGAAGCCAGGTTCTTGCCGGCCGCTGGCTTGCCGGACTGAATCGGTGATTTCCTTGTAACAGCGCTCTTGGCAACGGGAGCGGCAACAGGATCCACAACACTTCGGAGCAGAACAAAAAACACGAGGAGAGCACTGGGCCAGACCTGGAGGATCAATCGATCGAACGAACTCTGAACTTGCCATGCCAGGGCGTAGGGGGTCATCAAATACACTGCGCAATACGACAAAAAAACGAGGACCAGAGCGGCTGTGGCAATGCGCAATGCTGGTCGATAGCGCTCCTCTATTTGCCAGCGCAGAAGAATGCCGAGAATCGCCAGCAGGATCAATGGATGCGCCACTCCGGAGCCAAGATGGAGGAGGTTATCCAAGAATCCCTTAGCCACCTCCACATACCGGCTGACGTCGTGCAATCGTGCAAAGCCTGAGGCTCGCTGAATGACCAGCGGGTCCACCGCAGGCGCGAGGAAGAACTTAAGCCACAGGGTGAGGAGTATGCCGGGGGCAACGCCCGCCAGTAGCCAGCCGCCGCGGACCAAAGCAGTTCCACCGCGCCGCTGCCAAAAAGTGAAGCCAAAGAACACGATCAGGATGCAGACTAGAAAAGCGATTCCTTCATTTTTGGTCCAGGCAGCCAAACCGGCGCAGAGCCCTGCCCAGAATAACGCCCGTGAGTCTGCGAGAAAAATGAGAGCGATTGCGCCGAGGTAGTAAAAAGCGAGTGGGATATCGGCGTATTGCGATGGAGCCCAAACCAGCAACGACGTAGTGGAGAGAATCACAAGGCCCGCTAATAACACCGAAGCCGTACCACGCAGGAGCGCGACCGCGCTAACCAGAAGCGCAATGAGCGCCGCGAAGAATACTAGCGCAGTGACGGTGGGAGCGATCATGTCTAGGGAGCCGCCGGCTTTCCAGGCGCGCGCGACGAAGGCGGGGAGCAGCAGGGGATAATCGGGATGACTATTGTTCAGCAGAGGCGATAACGCATAGCGCCATGCGCCGCTGGGGTCAGCCAGAAACTTGGCGCGCAGGTTCCAAAGCGGCCCAGGCGTCCCAGTCGCCAACCGGGAGGGCAATCGCCATCTGAACCACGCGAAACCCATGCGATCACCAGGACCATTCCGAAAGCAATAGCCAGGAGCCAGGTCCAACGAAAGCCAGGCGTGGTCGCGTCGGAACTGGAGCGCGCACTGCGGCTGGATCGCGAACGGAAATACTGCCAAGCCAGGCCGACGACGAGCGCGATGTCGGTTCCAAAAATGGCGGGCGGCGTAGCAAGTCCGGCGACATCCAAGAGTAGAAAAACGATGGAGGTTAATCCGACGCCAATGCCCGTTCCCAAGGCTGGAACAAATAGGATCGCTGCCCAACGGGGCTGCATGTTCCGCACCGGATCGAAGGCTTGAACCAGCAGAAAGCCGATCAGCAAAGCCAACAGAATGGAGGTAGCTTGCAGCATCTAGCGCGCCTCGTTCCTGTAGAGGACAGCGCCGTTCCCAAAGTCTTTCACCAGCGCCAAGCCATGATCCCTGCCAAACTGGATCACATCCAGTGGCTTTGAAAAGTCCCCGATCACCCATTCGGCGTCCGGGTTCAGGGGTTGATCGGTTACCAAACGGGGCGCCAGCGTATATTGAAGGCCGTTATACAAAACCGCGCTTAAAGTCTCGCCGGCCGGGACGTCGGAAACATAGCCGAGAATCCCCGTTGCAGCAAGGGCGGACATCAGTTCCTGAAAGCGGGCCGCCTGCTCCCCCAATTTTGTAGACATCGGCGTTGGATCCGGCCTCCTCTACGGTGGCGCCGTAAAAGTCCACCATGCTCCAGAGAGCCAACAGGGCGACAGCCGCGCACCCGATGAGGACCTGTGCGGAAGAGGTTGCTTCATTCATCACCTAGGGAAGAAGCGCAACCTGCTTCAAAGCCCCTGCTGCATCACCATGCGCCCTTGGTAAGCGTCCAACACTTCATTGACCTGGCCATCCATCACCACGGAACCATGATCAATCCATACGGCACGGTCGCACATTTCGCGGACGGGGCCTTCGTAATGCGACACGAATAGCATCGATTTGCCGGCGCGGCGGAAGGAGACCAAGGCCTCCTTGCTCTTCTGCTGAAAGCTGGCGTCTCCGACGGCCAGAACCTCGTCGATCAGCAGAATATCGGGTTCGCATTGAATGGCGATCGAAAAGGCCAGCCGGACGACCATGCCGCTGGAGTAAGTGCGTAGCGGATCGTCAATGAATTCCCCGATGCCGGAAAACTCCACAATGCGGTCGAACAGCTCGTTGGTCTTGCGCTTACTGAGCCCCAGCAGCGCCGCGTTCAGCACCAGATTCTCCGCACCGGTCAAATCCGGATGGAATCCGGAGCCCAGTTCAAGCAGCGCCGCAATCCGGCCGTTGACGTGTACCTGGCCTTGATCCGGCAAGGTTAAGCCCGCCGCCAAGCTGAGCAGCGTGCTTTTTCCGGCCCCGTTGGAGCCGACAATCGCCAAACTCTCGCCGTGTTCCACTCGAAACGAAACATCCCGCAATGCGTAGAAGGGCTCGTTGTGAACTTTACCAAACCAGCGAGTGATATGGGTCCGCAATAACTGGCGTCCCGTACTATGAGGGAACCACTTGGAGACGTTCTGAAATTCGATCAGCATGCCAGCCTACAAGCGCGCATAGAAACCATTTTTCAACTTCGCGAATACAAACATTCCCGTGCCGAACATGCCGACCGAGACGATGGCTAGTCGAAACAGCGTGCCACGGACTGGCGCATGGCCATCGAGCAAGACATTGCGCATCATCAGAACCAACGCGGCTACCGGGTTAATTTGATACAACCCACGGAAACGAACCGGAATGAGCGCGAAGGAATAGAAGATCGGCACCAGCCAGAATAGCACCGTATTGGTGGACTCCACGATATAGCGGGTATCCCGCACATAAACATTCAGTGCCGAAAAAGCCAGCGCCAATCCCATCACGAACAGAATCTCCAGACCCCAGATCAGCGGCAGCCAGAGCCAGTGGATGTTTACGCCGCGTCCGAATACCAGGATGATGCTGAGCAGAAGCGCGATCTGTATCAGCAGATGCAGGCAATTCGACAAAACGCTCGCGATGGGAAATACCTGCCGTGGCACCGGGACTCTCTTGATGAGCGGAGCATTGTCCAATATCGACGACGAGCCCGTGACCCATGCCAGCGAGAAAAAATTAAACGGAACCAAGCCACACAAAACAGACAGCGGAAAATTCCTGTCGTGCGGTTGAGCGAAGATCTTGGTGAAAATGAAAGTCAAGAGTCCCATCATGATCAATGGGTTGATGAGCGACCATAACATGCCCAGGGACATGTTGCGATAGCGGACTTTGAAGTCCTTCTCCACCAGGTTGCGAATTAAGAAAAGATAGTCGCCGTTCCACATGAGGTATTCCAATCTGTCGGGCTACGATTTCACAATTATACGCCGCCGGCCCAATGGCTGACGTTTCAGGCTAATGCAAGAGGCAGGCTGGAGCGGGATCTGGAGCGCCTATTGAACCTCGCGGCCCCGGCATGCTTCAATATGAGAGACACCCCTTCCCGAGAACACTGGAGGACAATCCGAATTGAATGCTGCAATCCTCGCCCTGGAGGACGGGACGGTCTTCGAGGGCAAGAGCTTTGGTGCGCCGAAAGACAGCTTGGGGGAAGTGGTCTTCAATACCGCTATCACCGGCTACCAGGAGATTTTCACCGATCCATCCTATGCCGGCCAGATCGTGGTTCTGACCAACCCGCAAATTGGCAATTACGGCGCTAACGTATACGATCAAGAAGCTGCGCGGCCCTATATTGAAGGCCTGGTGGTTCGGGAGTTCTCGAGCGTGGCGAGCAACTGGCGATCGGAAGAAAATGCGGAACAGTTTCTTGCGGAAAACGGGATTCCCGTAGCCGCCGAGATCGACACGCGCGCGCTGGTGCGCCATCTGCGGACGCGCGGCGTGATGCGCGGCGTTCTTTCGGTGGGTGACCGGGATCGCAAGGAATTGATCGAACGCGCGCGGCAGGCTCCGTCGATGGCGGGGCTGGATCTGGCAACGCGCGTATCCACCGCATCGAAATATTCCTGGGACCAACCGGTGACGCCCTGCTGCTCGTCCGATTCACTAGCTAAACCGGCTGAGCAGTTCTGCCACGTGGTGGCGTACGACTATGGCATCAAGCGCAACATTCTGCGTCGATTGGTGCACGTGGGCGCGCGCGTAACGGTGGTGCCCGCGCTCACGTCGGCCGAAGACGTGCTGGCCCTCAAGCCCGATGGCGTGTTTCTGTCGAACGGACCCGGCGACCCGGAGCCACTCGAGTTCCAGGCGCGGCAGGTCCGCAAACTGATCGGCAAGAAGCCGGTGTTCGGCATCTGCCTGGGCCACCAGATTCTAGGCCTGGCGCTGGGCGGCAAGACCTACAAGCTCAAATTCGGGCACCGCGGCGCGAATCATCCTGTCCTGAACCGAACGACTGACAAGGTGGAGATTACGTCGCACAATCACGGTTTCGCGGTGGATCCCGATTCGCTGAACGTAAACGAAGTGGACCTGACGCACATCAATCTGAACGATCAGACGCTGGAAGGCTTCCGGCATCGCAGCGAACCCGTGTTCTGCGTGCAATATCATCCCGAGGCGGCGCCGGGTCCGCACGATTCCCATTACCTGTTTGACGACTTCATGCAAATGATCAAGGATTACGGATCCCGGTAATGCCCCGACGCAACGATATTCATCGCATCCTGATCGTCGGTTCCGGACCCATCATCATCGGGCAGGCTTGCGAATTCGACTACTCCGGCGCGCAAGCATGCAAGGCGCTCAAGGCCGATGGCTATGAAGTGGTCCTGATCAATTCCAACCCGGCCACCATCATGACCGATCCAGATCTGGCGGACCGCACCTACGTGGAACCACTGAGCGTGGCCTTTGCCGAGGAAGTAATCCGCCGCGAGCGGCCCGATGCACTACTTTCGACAGTCGGCGGTCAGACGGGTCTCAACTTGTCGGTCGATTTGGCGGAAGCGGGCGTACTCGACAAATACGGTGTCGAATTGATCGGCGCCAAGATCGAATCCATCAAGAAGGCTGAAGACCGCTTGCTTTTCAAGGATGCGATGCGGAAGATCGGCCTGGAGACGCCACAATCGCAACTGGTGAACAACGTCGATGACGGATTGGCCTTCGCCAACCGCATCGGATATCCGGTGATTTTGCGGGCCAGCTTTACACTCGGCGGTTCGGGCGGCGGCATTGCTTATAATCGCGAAGACCTCATCGAGATTTTGGAGCGCGGGCTGGATCTTTCGCCGGTGCACGAGGTCTTGATCGAAGAGAGCGTGCTGGGTTGGAAGGAGTTTGAGCTGGAGGTGATGCGCGATCTGGCCGACAACGCCATTATCGTGTGTTCCATCGAAAACTTCGACCCGATGGGCGTCCACACTGGCGATTCCATCACTGTGGCGCCGGCGCAAACGCTCACCGATCGCGAGTATCAGATGATGCGCGACGCGTCTTTACGCTGCTTGCGTGAAATCGGCGTAGACACCGGCGGATCGAACGTTCAATTCGCCATCAATCCGGAAAACGGCCGCATGGTGATTGTGGAGATGAATCCGCGGGTGTCGCGCAGTTCCGCGCTCGCGTCCAAAGCCACCGGCTTTCCGATCGCCAAGATCGCAGCGAAGCTGGCGGTGGGTTATCGTTTGGATGAAATTAAGAACGATATAACCGAACTAACGCCAGCCTGTTTTGAGCCGACGCTGGATTACGTGGTAGTGAAGATCCCGCGCTGGCAGTTCGAAAAATTCCCGGGCGCCGAGCCGGTACTCGGAACGCAAATGAAATCGGTGGGCGAAGTGATGGCCATCGGCCGGACGTTCAAGCAGGCGCTCTCGAAAGGGCTGCGGAGTCTCGAGACCGGCAAAGCGGTCACCTCCGAAACGTTCGACCCGGCGCTCATCCGGCAGCGCCTGATCACTCCGAATCCCGAGCGTTTGGGTTATATCCGCTTCGCGCTGGAGCAGGGGTGGACCGTGGAACAGATCCACGAGATCACTTCCATCGATCCATGGTTCCTTAAGCAGCTTCGCGAAATGGCGGATCAGGAACGCGATCTGTCGGGCCAAAGCTTAACCGCACTTTCGCGAGACCAGATCCTTCACGCCAAGCGTGAAGGCCTCTCAGATCCGCGGCTGGGGCGTTTGTTGGGATCCGATGCCAACACTGTGCGGGCACGCCGCAAGGAGCTCGGCGTCACCGCCGTCTTCAATCGCGTGGATACGTGCGCGGCGGAATTTGAAAGCTTCACGCCCTATCTTTATTCGAGCTACGAATCGGAAAACGAAGCCGATCCTAGCAATCGCAAGAAGGTGATGATCCTGGGCAGCGGTCCCAACCGGATCGGCCAGGGCATCGAGTTCGATTATTGCTGCTGCCACGCCGCCTACGCGCTTGCCGAGTTCGATCACGAATCGATTATGGTCAATTGCAATCCGGAGACAGTCTCAACGGATTACGACACCAGCGATCGCCTCTATTTCGAGCCGCTCACGCTCGAAGAGGTTCTGAACATTTGCGACGTCGAGAAGCCGGATGGCGTTATCGTACAATTCGGCGGACAGACTCCGCTGAACCTGGCACTGCCGCTCCAGGCTGCGGGCGTCCCCATTATCGGCACCGACCCCAACGATATCGATCTGGCCGAGGATCGCAAATTATTTGGCAAGCTGCTGGACGATCTCGGGATTCCATCGCCTGAAAACGGCACGGCCACCAGCGCCGAAGAAGCCTGCGCCGTCGCTCGCCGATTGGGTTACCCGGTGCTGGTGCGCCCCAGCTACGTGCTTGGCGGGCGCGCCATGGTGATCGCCTACGACGAGGAGATGGTCCGGCGCTACATGCACGAGGCGGTGGTTTTCTCGCAAGAGCGGCCGGTGCTGATCGACCGGTTCCTAGAAGACGCCACCGAAGTAGATGTGGATGCACTCGCGGATCAGGAGGGGAACGTGCTGATCGCGGGCATCATGGAGAACATCGAAGAGGCCGGCGTGCATTCGGGCGACAGCTCCTGCGTTTTGCCGCCACAGGGGCTTTCCGGCGCGGTGCTCAAGACCATTCAGGATTACACGGAGCGGCTGGCGCGCGCGCTGCATGTGATCGGCCTGATGAACGTGCAGTACGCGATCAAAGAGGGTAAGGTGTACGTGTTGGAAGTGAACCCGCGGGCGTCGCGCACGGTTCCGTATGTCAGCAAAGCAACCGGCGTGCCGCTACCGAAGCTGGCAGTCGGCTTGATGCTCGGAAAAAAGCTCCTCGACTTCAAACATCTGACTGGAGGCCGCACATCCGGGGTTCTTCCGGTGCCGCAATGCTTCGTAAAATCGCCCGTTTTCCCCTTCGGAAAATTTCCGGGAGTGGATCCCGCACTCGGACCTGAGATGCGATCGACCGGCGAAGTGATGGGCGTCGGCGAGAACTTCGGTGAAGCGTTTAGCAAGGCTCAGTTGAGTGCAGGCACTCCCCTGCCCGATAGCGGCGTGGTCTTCATCAGCGTGAACGATCGCGACAAAGCGGCTGCCGTGGAAGTTGCCGCCAAGTTTGCCGAGCAGGGATTCCAGCTGGCGGCCACGCGCGGCACAGCGGCAGTCTTGAAGGCCGCCGGGCTAGAAGTAAAGACCGTGTTCAAAGTGAACGAGGGACGTCCAAACGCGGTGGACATCATGAAGGCAGGTTCGGTGAAACTGGTGATCTATACCACCACCGGCGGTCACACTTTCAAGGACGAGCGCGACATCCGGCGCACAGCCATCGCATACCGCGTTCCCTGCATTACCACGATCAGCGGGGCAAAGGCCGCGGCGCAAGCCATCGTTTCGCGCAAACGCGATCCGATCCGGGTATGGAGCCTGCAGGAAATTCACAGACCGGCAGGCGTTGCTAGCGGTTCGTAGCCCTAACGCTGGCTCGCTTCGCCGGCCTGAACTCGGCGATTGAAATCAGCGGACTTTCCACGCGGCACGCTCAACACTTGCCATCGATCACTGCAAAAGTGCTTCGCCAGAAAAACGATCTGACCGCAATGGTACGAGTAATGCGCCACCTGCCGGTTGATGGCTTGCATCACCGAATGCGCTTCGCCGCGTATCGTGATAGTGCGGCCGAGGTCGGCATCTGAAAGAGACTCCAGCGTACCGAGCAGGCGTTGCCAGCCATCCTCCCACATTTCGAGCAATGCTTCGCCAGTGGGCGGCGGGTTGGAGAACTCTTCATCCCGGTCGCGACCCGGCTTCTCGCCGTCGCTGGTCAGAAAATCTGTCCAGCGCGAGCACATGTTCCCGGCCATGTGCTTCACGATCACCGCGATCGAGTTCATTTCTCCGTCGAGAACGGCAAAGAGCTGCTCATCGCTCAACTGTTGCAGCGCGCGCTCGACAAGCTTCTTGTAGTAGCGGAAGATCCCGATGGAATCTTCCAGGTACGACGTGGTGAATTGAAGCGCCATGCCTACATATTGGCAGAATAGAAACAGCGAGGATAATTGAAATGAAAATCGGCATTATCGGTTCCGGCAATGTGGGCGGCGCGCTGGGCAGCCGCTGGGCGAAACTAGGTCACGAGGTCATCTTTGGCACCCGCAACCCGCAGGGCCTGGATGTGCAACAACTATCCGCTCGGGCCAGCGGTAAGACAAGCGCGGCCACTCTGGCGGACGCTGCGCGCGACGGCGAGGTCTTGCTGCTTGCTACACCGTGGCCCGCCACACAGCAAATCGTCTCAGGCTTGGGCGACGTGCACGGCAAAATCCTGATTGACGCCACCAACCCGCTGCTGCCGGACCTTTCGGGCTTGACGCACGGAACCACCACCTCAGGCGGCGAGCAGGTGGCCAGTTGGGCCCACGGCGCAAAAGTGGTGAAGGCGTTCAACACGGTGGGAGCGAACATCATGGCTGATCCAGCCTTCGAGGGCCATAAGCCCGTGATGTTCTACTGCGGCGACGACGCGCAGGCCAAGCAGGTTGTCAAGAAACTGATCGACGAACTGGTCTTCGAGGCTGTGGATGCCGGGCCACTCACGCAGGCCCGCCTGCTGGAGCCGTTCGCATTGCTTTGGATCTCGATGGCTCTGGTGCATGGGTTGGGCCGGGATTTCGCTTTCGAACTCCTGCGCCGCAATCCAGCTAAGTCTTGATCACTGGGGCTTGATGGCTTCGCGTAAGTACGCAAGTATCGACGCGAGCTCGGTATCGTTGTAGGCTCCGACCACTGATGCGTGATGCCACGCGCTCCCTTCGGCGACCTTCAATGCGCTGGGCTCCACGGTCCGCAGCACGGGCGGCGCGGACGTAAGATCGTAAAACAGCGCACGGGTCTTGCCCTGGCTCACGATGAGCGCGGGCATAGCTTCACCATCCAGCTTGGCGGTGCGGACGTCGGGAGTCGAGAGCGCGCGTAGCGCGGAGACATCGGCCGGAATGTTGGCGATGGGAGTCGTTACCGAAATTCCGATGCCATTCACTTCGTGACAGGTCGAACACCGTCCGAAGCCGCGCACAGCGTCGAAGAACAATGCACGACCTTGCTCGGCTTCTGGGGAAAGCGGTTTTTCCACGGGTCCGGCGGCGCCGGGACCAGGGCCGAGATTAACGGACGGATTCGTGATTCCATTCAAGCTCGCGACATAGGCAACCACAGCCGCCAAATCGGACCGCGATAAGGTTGTTCCAAATGCGGGCATCGCGGTGCCCGGCAGTCCTCGCATGACGGTGTTCGTGATGTAGGCTTGGTCGAACCCGCGTCCCGCTAGTCTGGGCGCACCGGCGGGAGCGCCACGCGCTCCGTGACAGTATCCTGTCGCGCACGATTGCGCGAAGACCTTCTCACCTAAACTCTGCGACCATCCCAGCGCCGTCATCGTCAAGAACAAAAACGCCCACTTCATTTGGACGCCTCCGGAAGTGCAAATACGATCAACGTGGAACCTCCGCGCCAGTTCTGATCGGGAAACAGCGGAGCAAGCTGCGCGCCAGTGATGGACTGTTGCCAACCGGTAGGAGTCGCGATGAACTGCCGCCCGCCGATGGAATACGAAACCGATGACCCACGATTGCCTGCGCCGGTTTGATAGCTCCACAGCTTGTTGCCGGTGCGCGCGTCCAGCGCGAAGAAGTCGCCCTCGGGATTGCCGGTGAACACCAGATCGCCCGCGGTGGCAAGCACCGAAGCCAGCAGCACGTATCGATACGGCATGCTCCAGACACGCTTGCGCGTAATGGGATCCCACGCATCCAGGTGGCTATAGGTTTTGCGATCCGGCGGAAGCTTGAACGAAAACCCGCCGTTGGCGTGAAAGCGGCCCTCGCTCGCTTCCGTGGACGTAGAGGTTAGGTCATTACAGACTTCGTTGATGGGCGCGTAGACATAACCGGTGCGCGGCGAGTACGCCATCGAGTTCCAACTCTTCGCACCGGCGGCACTGGGACAGGTGTTCACCACTTTGCCTGCTTCCGGCTCTCGACGGCCCACTAGTTTGCCGTCTTCAGTGATGCCCGAAATCCACGTTTGCAACTCGGGCATGGAGAATGCGCCGATAAATTCCCCGGTCACTCGATCCAGCACGAACGTCACACCGCTCTTATTCATGTGGACCAGCAACTTTCGCATCTGACCGTTGATCGGGCGGTCGATCAGCACGCATTCATACGCCGAATCGAAGTCCCACAAATCGTCAGGAACCTCCTGGTGATACCAGCGCAGCTTGCCGGTGTCGGCATCGAGAGCCACCACGCTGGCCGTGTAAAGATTGGCTTCCTTCCCCTTCGCGCCCGGCACCAACCGATCTTCGTCGTTGAAATCGCCGCCTGCGTTGCCCGTGCCCCAATAGACCAGGTTCAGCGCGGGATCGAACGAGCCGGTCATCCAGGGAGCGCCGCCGCCCAACTTCCAGCTATCGCCCTTCCACGTCTCGTGACCTTTTTCTCCGGGGCCTGGAATGACGTACCAGCGCCACGCGAAGCGCCCGTTCTTGGTGTAGAACGCCGTCAAGTAACCGCGATGCGCGGCGTCGCCGCCGGTGCCTCCGACGATGACCTTGTCCTTCACTACCAGCGGCGCGGCCGTGATGTCGCAGCCGCACTGGCGCGGATCGTCCACGGCAACCTTCCATTGTTCGACGCCGGTCTTCTGATCCAGCGCGACCAGGTAATTGTCGGTGGTCCCGAAGAATACTTTGCCGTCGCTGACCGCTACGCCGCGGTTTTGCAGGAACGTCATGCCGCCGGGCTTTCCCGGCCTCGGAGTCGGATATTTGTAGTGCCAGAGCACTTGGCCGGTGGCGGCATCGAGCGCGAACACCTGGATGCGTGGCGTGATCAGGTACATGACGCCATCCACGACGATGGGCGTGGCCTGGAGATTCTCCGCGTAGTCGCCGGTCTGGAATTGCCACACCGGCACGAGATTTTTCACGTTGGCGGTGTTGATTTGGCCGAGCGCGCTGTATCGCCAGGAAAGCTGCGTACCGCCGTAATGGGGCCAATCCGAATGCGTCGCGCCGTCCGGCGTTTGGGCTTGAGCGCACGCTGCCGCAAGGGCGAGCAGGGCCAGCAGAAATCGCATAGTGTCCCATCATATTAGAAACTGGAGTGGCGACGCGCTCAGGAGCTGTGAAAAGGTAAAATCAAAGAAACACGCTTCTGCATCGCAGACCGCGTGTTCAGTATCTATTACAACTAAACTATGCCAACTGCCTACATTTGCCAAGGCGTCCGGACGCCTATCGGACGCTATGCTGGAGCGCTTTCCGGAGTCCGCCCGGATGATCTGGCGGCCCACACGCTGGCCACGCTGCGCGCCAAGTTTCCCAAGAGCGATTGGGCCGCGATCGACGAAGTGGTGCTGGGTTGCGCCAACCAATCGGGCGAAGATAATCGCAATGTCGCGAGGATGGCGCTGCTGCTCTCCGGCATTCCGCACACGGTGCCGGGCGTCACCGTGAATCGTTTGTGCGCCTCTGGAATGGAAGCGGTCGCGGTGGCGTCGCGAGCCATCGGCACGGGCGAGATGTCGATCGCCATCGCCGGCGGCGTCGAAAGCATGAGCCGCGCGCCGTTCGTGATGGGGAAGGCGACCACGCCGTTTGCGCGCAATGCCGAGATCTTCGATACAACCCTCGGCTGGCGCTTCATCAATCCCGTTTTGCAGAAGGCTTACGGCACGGATTCGATGGCCGAGACGGGCGAGAACGTCGCGGAGGATTACAAAATCGATCGCGAGGCGCAGGACAAGTTCGCGCTACGGTCGCAGCAGAAGGCCGCGGCCGCGCAGAAAGCCGGATTCTTCGCCGAAGAGATCGCGCCTGTCGTCATTCCTGGGCCCAAAGGCACGTCAAAAACTGTCTGCGAGGACGAGCACATCCGGCCCGACACCACGCTCCAAGGACTGGCTAAGCTGCCCACGCCGTTTCGCAAGGGCGGTACGGTGACCGCGGGCAACGCGTCGGGGATCAACGACGGTGCGTGCGCGCTATTCGTGGCTTCTGAAGAAGCAGCCGCGAAATTTGGGCTTACTCCGCTCGCACGCGTGGTGGGCGCGGCGGCTGCGGGCGTGGAGCCGCGCGTGATGGGTGTCGGTCCGATTCCAGCGATCCAGAAACTGCTGGCGCGCTTGAAGATGTCGATGGATCAGATCGATATTCTGGAACTCAACGAGGCTTTCGCCGCGCAAGCGGTGGCCGTGACGCGGGCCTTCGGATTGCCCGACGATTCCGAGAAGGTGAATCCCAACGGTGGCGCTATCGCCCTGGGACATCCGCTAGGAATGAGCGGCGCGCGATTAGTCCTGACGGCCACGCATCAATTGCAGAACACCGGCAAACGCTACGCGATTGCATCCATGTGCATTGGCGTGGGCCAAGGCATGGCGACGTTGCTCGAACGAGTGTAGGCTATTTCGCGGCAGTCGTGGCCGGCTTTAAACCAAATACCGACAGGTCGATGGTGTCGGCCATCGCCTGGTAGCCAGCGTCGTTGGGATGCAGGTGATCGCCATTGTTGAAGCCTGGACGAAATTGCTTGGGATGCTCGGGATCGCGCGTGGCAGCTTCGAAATCCACCACGGCATCGAAAGCTCCCGACGATCGGATCCACTGATTCACCGCCATGCGGATCGGTTCGCCTGACTCCCGGTAATAGGCAGCGCCTTCATACGGCGTCAGCGTGCCGCCGATCACCTTCATGCCATGTTCGTGGGCTCGTTCGATGAGTTGCTTGAGGGCCGCGATCAGATCGTCCGAGGTGACTGGATCGGAGGCTGAACTGAGCCCGATGTCATTGATTCCTTCGAGAATCATGAGCCACTTGACGCCTGGTTGCGCCAGCACGTCGCGATCGAAGCGAGCCAGCGCGTTTACTCCCGCGCCGTCGCGCAAGAGGCGGTTGCCAGAGATGCCCTGATTGAGCACGGCGATGTTCGCACCACCGGAGGCGGCCAGACGCCGGGCCAGGAAACTCGGCCAACTGTGATCGGTATTGGGCGTCGACACTGCGCCATCGGTGATCGAATCCCCAAAGGTAACAATCGCCGCAGCACTGGGCGGAGCGGCCACATCCACGTTCGTCAGGAAGTAGAACGATTGCGTGGTTGTGGCATCCGCCATCGTGGAGGCGCCCGTGGCGTCGCCTTCCTTGGAAACATACGTCGTATGCAATCCAACGGCGTGCATCGTATCTGTCGCGGCGGTATCGGGGATGTAGATGCTCACCGCGAGATCGCTGAACGCCGGAACGTCCATGTCCACCGCGTCGCTAATCTCGGTTGCGCCCGGCGGAATCCAAGCCGTCGGATGGCCGGCGAACAGCAGGGCACGATCCGAAGCTGGAATGATCGCGGACTCTGTGTCGCGCAACGCAATATGCGCCGCCCCAATCACTAGCGGCGCGCTGCCGAAGGCGTTCGAAAGCTCGATGCGCACGCGCCGCCCGCCGATGCTGGTGTGCGCGATCATGCGCAGAGTTTGATTGTGGAAGCTCGTGATCGGGGCGGGCCGCGGTGGAGCCGGCGTCGCGGTCGTGGATGTAGCCGCAGGACGTGGCGCGGGAAACGCCCGTGGCTGCTGCGGCGACGTGGCCCAGGTGCTTACCCAATGCTCCGAGCCAGCTTGCGCGAAAACAGACGTGCTCAAGGTGAGCACGGCGAACATCAGATGCAGGGGTTTCATTTCCACTTACTTTATCAGGGAACTTAGCAGGCTGCGGGCTTCGTCAATCTCTTCTTCGCTGACGATGTGGGGCCGTCCTGGATAGATCCGGAGTTGCACGTCCGCGCCTAGTTCGCGAAATAAATTAGCGGCCTCGTGGGTGTTCTCTTCCGGAACCCAATCGTCGACGTCGCTTCCGGTCAGCAGCAAGCGAAGGCCCGCCAGGGATTGCGGCGCAGTAGCTTTCCAATCGGAGCCTGGCACGCCCAGTAGCGCACCGGTAAATACGATGAGAGAGCCCACGTGGCCAGGATGGCGCAGGGCATATTCGAGCGCCAGACAGGCGCCTTGCGAGAAGCCAACGATGACCAGGCGTTCTGGACCGAGCCGGCTGTTCTCGCTCGCTTCCAGCACCGCCTCATGACACCGCTCGACGGCTTCGTCGAGATAGGGCTGGTTCAGTTCGCGCGGATCCCAAAAGCGGCCCGGATACCAACTGCCTGGAGTCTCGGCCTCCGGAACCACCCAGCGGATCCCCTCGATGTTGCCAAAACGCGCGGCTAAATCAATTTTCTCGTCTGGCGTTTTACCCCGTCCATGAAGCAGAACCCCGCCAAAAATAGACGCGCCCCGCGGCGGACCAACCACGCGCACGCGGGGCGTTGTAGCAATACTCACAACTACTTCTTCTGAGTGCTCTCTCCGCTAATGAACACCGCTTGACGACGGGACGGTCCGATGCCTACGGCGTCGGCAGCGGAAGGCGTTCCGCCAGGGGTGGCGGTATGTACGGCTACCGCATCCATATGCACCGGGAAGTTATTTTCCGGAATCGTGATCGGTTCCAGCATGGCCATGATCTCGTCACGGCGCTCTTCAAACCACGGGGGCAGCAGCATCTGATGTCCCAGAGCGTCGTAGGGCTCGTCGCGGGCGAATCCGCCTTCGGCGGTAGCCGCGCACTCTACCAGGATGCCGCCTGGGCAGCGGCAATAAATGGAGTGGAAGTAATTGCGGTCCTTGATTTCGGAGCAATCGGTGTAGCCCAGCTCTTCGTAAATCCCCTTCTGTTCGGCGAGCCCTTCATCGGTTCCGGCATCGAGCGCGACGTGATGGCCGGTGCCCGCGCCGAATCCCCAGCTTCCCGAGGGACGGTCCGGCTCATGCAGCAGAATGATGGTCCTGTTGGCCCCGCCGCCGTTCAGTTCCAGTCGATGATAATTGCCCTCTACGCCGGTCTTCTTGAAACCGAGCGCTTCAATAAAAAATCGCTCGGTCTCTGGAATCTCGCGAACCGAAAGAACGGGTCCGTGGAACCCATGCGTAGCGACGTCGGCGGTGACTTCGGCCACGGTCCACGGCTTGCGATCGTCGGTGGAATCCTCGATCACTTCCAGTTGCAATCCGGAAGGATGATTGAAACGGATGAACTTCTGTCCGAACCGCTCCTGAATGCCGCTATGCTTCACCTTGTGGTGCGTCAGGTGCTCGTCCCAGAACTTGGTGGTTCCCTTCTTCACCGTGTAAGCGGTGGATTGGATCTGACCCGATCCTGGACGGCCTGCCACCCGCTTGTAGGGGAAGGTGGTGTAAACCGAACCCGGCTCGGCACCGGCGTTCGAATAATACAAGTGGTAATGGGCGTAGCGTCCATCGAAAAGGACCGTCTGTTTGATCAGCCGTTGCCCAAAAACTTGCGTCAAGAAATCTACGTCTTCTTGGGCTCCAGATGCACAAACGGTGACGTGGTGGAAGCCCGATACCAGGGACATGTTGCTTTACCTCCGGCGCGATTATATCAAGTGTGAGACGGTCTCAATATATCAAGCTTGGGTTTCTGCATGCAAGCCACGGCGCTGGCCCGCTTTCTAACTTTCGGCGGCTTCGGCGCAGCCGGGCTCGGGCAGCGCAGCGGGCCAGATGGTGCGCGACCAGCGCGCGTGAAAACTCAATTCGCAGAAATAGTTGCCCAGGGTGACCAGCGGCACGGCGAGCATCAATGGCGTAAGTAGGAAAGTCCAGGGACGCTCCCGGACCAGACTCGATCCGATCCCCAGCACGGCCCGAGTGAGCTTGGCATAGTTGCCCGACGCGCCCAGCACTTGTCCGCGGCCAAGCCTCAGGCGTTGCAGGTAGGAACCAATGCCGTCGGCGCCCGCGACCTCGGTGTAAGTGAGCGCGAGGGTCTCGAGAGTGTGCGCGTCGCTGCCACCCACCACAGCCTTCTCCCAGTCTTCCGCCAAACGGGTAGCGGCCCGGTTGTTGATGGCCGGAATATGGCCGTTCAGGGTTTCCATAGCGGGAAATAGGTCTTGAAACATCTCGAAATCAAGCCCGGTGCGGCGTCCGGTAAGGCTGGAGAAAACGTGGTTAATGCTGAACAGGATCTGGCGCTCGTGCAAGTAGGCGGCGAGCGAAGGCACGTCGTTACGACGCCGCTGCAGTTCGATGTGATGCCGCTCTTCGATGCCGTAGACCCCGACGTGGATCTCGGTTCCCGATGGCGTGGTGCAAGTGACTTCTTCGCTCAGGAAGAAGTCGGCATGACGGCGCAGATGCTCGGCGGCGTCGATGGAGTCATGATCGGTAACCGTCACCAAATCCATCCCGCGACGCTTCAAAATCTGGTAAACGGCCTCCGGTTCGTTGTAGCTCTCACGGCAGAACCGATGGAATCCGGGGATGTTGCACATGCCCGAATGCCGCGTGTGGACGTGCAGATCGCAGCGCATGCCCATTTGTATATCACCATACGTTACAATCAGTTGAATTGTGGAAAAAACATTCGTGACAATGAATGTTATTTAACTAGTTACGCCGAGTTGTAACAATATCGCTTGGTACGGGTCACTATACATAGTGCGCAGTTCCATTTTTTTCGCCGCTATCGCCGCAGTCGTGCTGACACTGCCGATTCCAGTCCGTGCGTATTCCGTCCTCACGCACGAGGCCATCATCGATTCGAGTTGGCCGAACAACCTTCGCCCCCTGCTTCTCAAGCGCTTCCCCAACGCCACTGACGACCAGTTGCGGGAAGCCCATGCCTATGCCTATGGCGGCGCCATCATCCAGGACATGGGCTACTATCCTTTCGGCAGCAAATTGTTTAGCGATCTGGTCCATTACACTCGGAGCGGCGACTTCGTTCTGGCTTTGTTCAAGGATGCGCAGGAGGAGGACGCTCAGGACCCGCAAGCACTGAACGATTACGCGTTCGCGCTGGGCGCCCTGGCGCATTATGCGGCCGACAACTTGGGCCACCCCGTCGCAGTGAACCGGACCGTGCCTATGGTCTATCCCAAGCTGCGAGCCCGGTTCGGTCCAGAGATTACTTACGAAGACAACCCCTCCGCGCATTTAAAGACCGAGTTCGGATTCGACGTCATCGAAGTGGCTCACGGCCAGTACGCCAATGACGCCTATCACGATTTCATCGGCTTCAAAGTGGCCAAGCCGCTCTTGGAGCGTGCCTTCGAGCAGACCTATTGTGTTCCCCTCAAAGACCTTTTCACCAACCTGGATCTCGCGCTAGGCACCTATCGCTGGTCTGTCAGCCAGGCTATTCCGGAAATGACCAAGGCGGCTTGGTCAGCCAAGAAGAAGGACATTCTCAGCCTGCAAAAGGGCATGACCCGCCGCCGCTATGTTTATCACATCTCAGTTTCCGCGTATCAGAAAAATTGGGACGAAAAATACGCCCGGCCCGGAGTTGGCGCGCGGTTGCTAGGGTTTCTCTTCCGCCTGGTTCCCAAGGTGGGCCCTTTCAAGGCATTTGCGTTCCGAGTGCCGCCACCGGCCGCCGAAAAGATGTTCATTGCCAGTCTGGACGACACCATCAAGCACTATAAAGAGCTGCTTGCGAATGCGAGTGACAACAATCTCCAGCTGCCCAACGAAAACTTCGACACCGGACGGCCCACCCGCATGGGCGACTATCATCTTGCGGATGAAACTTACGCCAAACTGCTGGAACGGTTCGATGGCCACCTGAACGACGTGTCCGGCCCCGTACGAGCGAACATTCTCATGTTCTACGGCATTTCGGGAAGTCCCGATTCGGAGAAGGCCAAAGCAGTGCTGGCTTCCTTCCGCGCTAACCAGGCGGCGGGCAGCTAGCCAGTGGTTTCGCTGGCGACTTTATCGTTGGCGGTATTTTCACGCTTCAGCGGGAGGACCACCGCAATGCGCGTCCCCTTGCCGGGTTCGGACTTAATTGACAACTCGCCGCACAACTCGCGCACGCGCTCGGTGATGCCCAACAAGCCGAGGCCATACGCTACGCCGCGATGTTGGTCGAAGCCCACGCCATCGTCTTCCACCAGCACTGCGAGTTTGCCGTTGGAATCCTCCAACTTCACATGAATGTTTTTGGCCTGAGCGTGGCGCGCGCAGTTGGTGAGCCCTTCCTGCACGATGCGATAGAGGTACGTCCGATGCGGATCCGGGACGTCCCGCAGATCGCCGTCCACTTCCAATCGAATAGGGGTGTTGTAGCGTCTGGAAAATTCCCGCGCCTGCCATTCCAACGCCGGCCCAAGCCCTAGCACGTCCAGCATGGCCGGCCGCAGCCCCATTGCGATGTCGCGCGTCGTCCGCAGCGTGCTTTCCGCCAGTTTCTTGGCCTGATCCAGATGTGGATCGGTTTCCCCGCCCGGCGTGGCTCGCCCACGCTCCAGGTTCCCCAGCTCCATGCGGAGCGCAGTCAGCAACTGGCCGATTTCATCGTGCAACTCGCGCGATAGCGCCTTACGCTCCTGCTCCTGTGACGAGACCAACTGTTGAGACAGATGCCGCAAACGCTCCTCTGCCAGTTCGCTGACCTTCTGATGCGCCGCGGATTCCTTCTCGAGCGATGAGATCCGGAACACGCTGGCCCCAGCGATGATGGCCCCCAGCACTAGGGCGGTGAGCATGGTCTCCCAGATGTCGTTTTGCAGGTGGATAACCGATTGGCTGAGGTCCCGGCGGCGCGATTCGAAATTCTCCTCATTCAGCTTCCCCAGTTCTTCGGCGATCGCAAAAATCGGCATGGTCTCCGAACCGAAGCCATCATCCGCGAACTGAGCCTTGGTTTGCGCCGGGGACTGCTGGAACTCAGCGTCCACGGTTTTCAAGTAGGCCCCCAGGGCCGTCTTTAGACGCTCCACGGGTCTGCTGCTCTGTTGAGGCCGCAGAGAGCTAAGCTGTGCCAGGCTGAGTTCAGTTTTGGCACGCAAGCCGGCTAATTGGACGGCATAAGCACTGGCCGACGCATCTCGTTCTAATAAACGATCACGCCGCAGCACGGCCACCCGCGACGTGTCCGAACGAATGCTCTCCACCACATTCTCAATTTCGCGGTAGGTGTCCTCTACGGCCAGGATCTGCTGGTGAATCCGGCGTGTCTCCTGGATGCTGGCCACACCCGATAAGCCCATGATTATCAACAGGAATCCCAGGCCAAACACAGATACTGGCCAAATGCTTTGGGGGACGGTCTTCATCGGTGTGCGAGCCTCACTTCGATACCAACCACGGGACAGTACTCCTGCCGGGAACGGTAATGGTCCCCCCCGTACTATCGACCGGATTGTCCCAACCCGTTAGCCGGACGAAAATCAGTACACATTACAGAAATCATTGCGGCAAGAAAACCGCCCCAAAGGAATGAAAATGATCAATAATCGAGCATTGCTTTTTCTGATGCAGGCCGGGCGCGATCGCCGAGGCCAGGATCTCATCGAATATGCCCTGATGGCCGGATTCGTCGCGGTTGCCGCCGGCGCCATTATGCCCGGCGTCTCCAGCAGCATCAGCAGCATCTTTAGCCAGGTAGCGTCGGTGATGACACTGGCGGCGAGCTAACGCTAGCAAATTCATAAACGAACTTTGGGTAAGGCTGCTCGTATCTATGCAGTATGAGCAGCCTACTCACCGACCTCCGTCATTCCCTCCGTGTCCTGACCGCCAACCCTGGATTTACAACCGTCGCTGTCGCCGCCCTGGCGCTCGGAATGGGCGCCAATACAGCAATTTTCTCCGTCGTCAACGCAGTGCTGCTCGCCCCGCTCCCCTACCCGCAATCGGAGCGCATCATGCGAATTGCGCGCAGTTATAAGGGCTTGGAAGCCGGGCCGTCGGTATCCATCCCCAAGTTCATGGCTTGGAAGAAGGCCAACCAGTCCTTTGAAGCCATGGCCCTCTACGACATTTCCGGTCCCGGTTTGAACCTTGACTCCGGCGACCGTCCGCAGCAGATCAAGGGCATCCACGTCTCGGCTGAGTATTTCCGCGTCTTCGGCGTCGCACCGGTCGCTGGCCGCACCTTCCTGCCACAAGAGGATCAGCCCAATGGCCCCAAGGCCGCCGTTCTCAGCGACGATCTGTGGCGAACCCGCTTCGGCGGCGAGCGTTCGCTGCTCGGAAAATCGATTTTGCTCGGCGGCGATGCGTACACCGTGGTCGGAATCCTGCCCGCTACGTTCCATTCCGATCCTCCAGCCGACGTTTTCATCCCCATGCAGGCCGATCCCGACAGTACCAATCAGGGCCACTATCTGCTTGCCGCGGGGCGCCTCAAACCCCGAGCGACTCTGGGCTCGGCCAAGGCGAACATGATCGTCGCAGGCCAGCAATTCCGTGTTGCCAATCCCAAGTGGATGGACGTGAGCGAAAGCGTGACGGTGATTCCCTTGCGCGATGCGGTGGTGGGAGATGTTCGCCTCGCTCTTTTGATCCTGGTGGGCGCCGTCGGCTTCGTGCTGTTGATCGCCTGCGCCAATGTCGCCAATCTGTTGCTGGCCCGCGCCGCTGGACGCCAGCGCGAAATCGCTATCCGTACCGCCGTCGGCGCCAGCCGCAGCCATCTGATCCGCCAGTTGCTCACCGAAAGTGTTCTTCTTTCCAGCATCGGCGGAGTTCTGGGTTTGCTCATCGGCGCCTGGAGCGTGCCGCTGCTCTTAGCCGTCAGCCCCGGCAATCTTCCCCGCATCAACGCACAGGACCACGTCGCCTCCGCCATTTCAACGCTCGATTGGCATGTGCTCGCCTTCACCTTCGCAACCGCGCTCCTGACCGGCGTGCTCTTTGGCCTGTTGCCGGCGCTGCGAATCTCCAAGCTCGACGTAAACTCCGTTCTCAAGGAAGCCAGTGGACGCTCCGGAACCGGACTCCGCCACAACCGCGTCCGTAGCGTCCTCGTCGCCGCTGAGATGGCGCTGGCCGTCATTCTCGTGGCCGGCGCAGCTCTCATGATTCGTACTTTCGCCGGATTGCGCTCCGCCCAGCCCGGCTTCGACCCTCATAACGTCATCACTATGCAGACGTCGTTAAGCGGCGGCCGCTATGACAACACGGCCAAGGCCGCAAACATGACGCGCCAGGCGGTGGAGCATATCGAGGCGTTGCCGGGAGTCCGCGCCGCTGCGGCTACCCTCGCGCTGCCCGTGGAAGGCGGCATCGACCTGCCGTTTACCATCGAAGGCCTGGCGCTCCCCAAAGGCAATTTGTACAACGGAGACGAACAGTGGCGCTTCATCAGCCCGCACTACTTCAGCGCGCTCCGTGTTCCCTTGCTGCGCGGGCGCGTCTTTGACCTGCGCGATACCGCGAACTCAGAGCATGTCGCTATCGTCAACCAAGCCTTTGCTAAGAAATACTGGGCCCAGGGCGATCCCATCGGCCAGCGCATGACCATTGGTAAAGGACTCGGCCCGCAGTTTGAAGAGCCTGCCCGCCAAATCGTGGGCATCGTGAGCAATGTACGCGAGAGTGGATTGAAACGCGTCGATGAGCCGGTGATTTACATTCCGCAAAGCCAGGCCACCGACGGAATCACCAAACTCGCGAACAGCGTCCTCCCGCTCAGCTGGATCGTTCAAACCGCCGCCGATCCCTCTTCGCTCAGCGCCGTGATTCAACGCGAAATCCGTTCGGTGGACAACCAGTTGGCGGCTTCCAAAGTCCGGACCATGGAGCAGGTTATTTCCGAATCCACCGCGCGCCAGAATTTCAACATGCTGCTGCTCACCATTTTCGCCGGCCTCGCGCTCCTTCTCGCCGCCGTCGGAATCTACGGTCTGATGTCCTACACCGTGGAACAGCGCACACAGGAACTCGGCATCCGTATGGCGCTCGGGGCCAACCAGGGCGACATGCTCAAGTTGGTGGTGCGCCAGGGCATGCTATTGGCCGGCATTGGCGTCGCGATTGGATTGGCCGCCTCCTTGGGACTCAACCGCCTCTTGGCCAATCTACTTTTTGGCGTCAAAGCCACGGACCCCATGACGTATGCGGCAGTAGCGGTCATCTTAGTTTCAGTCGCGCTGCTCGCCACGTACATCCCAGCGCACCGAGCCACGAAGATTGACCCCTTGGTCGCCCTGCGGTACGAATAGAACAGAGAATAGTTAGCCGCTGATGAAGGGTTTTTTTTCTATCCGCGTTCGTCTGTGTTTATCGGCGGCCATTGTCTTGCCTGGCGCTCGCGGCGCTGAACCTCCCACCTTTGCTCACGACATCGCGCCGATTGTCCACGAAAAATGCGCGCCGTGCCATCATCCCGGAGAAGCGGCTCCGTTTTCGCTTCTCACTTATGAAGAAGTCAAGAAGCGAGCCGCCCAGATCGCGGCTGTAACGCGTAGCGGCTATATGCCGCCTTGGCTCCCCGAGCGCGGTTATGGCGATTTCCTGGACGAGCGCCGCCTAACCAAGGAGGAGATTGCCACCATTTCAGATTGGGTGAGCGCCGGTGCTCCCGAAGGATCTGTCACCGACAATTCGTCCCCGCCTGCGTTCCCCGAAGGATGGCAGCTGGGCCAACCCGACCTGGTGCTGGAAGCGAAAAGCCCCGTGGAGTTGCCCGCGTCCGGGCGGGACGTCTATTGGAACGTGATCTTCGCCCCCAACTTGACTGCGCGACGATGGGTGCGTGCCATCGAGATTCGTCCCGGCCAGCCACGCGTGGTGCATCATGCCAATCTGCTGATCGATCGGGCCGGATCGGCGCACCTTCAGGAAACCGCGCTGGGAAAGGGCTTTCCGGGCATGGACCTCGTAATCGGCCGCAGCCCTTTCGATCCCGACGGCAATTTCCTGTTTTGGAAACCTGGCGGCATGCCGCATGTCGAGCCGGACGGATTCGCATGGCGTCTCGATCCGGGCAACGAGCTGGTGCTCAACATGCACTTGCAGCCGTCGGGCAAACGGGAACAAGTCCGTCCTTCGATTGGCCTGTATTTCACTGACCGGCCGCAGACCAAGTTCCCGCTCTTGGTGCAACTGGAGAACGATCAGGCCCTCGATATCCCAGCTGGCACGCGCGATTTCGCCATAGGGGACGATTTCAAGCTGCCGCTCGATGCCGACGTTCTAGCCATCTATCCGCACGCTCACTACTTGGGGAAGCTGCTGGAAGCCTGGGCTATTCTGCCAGACGGGTCGAAGAAATGGCTGGTGCGCATACCCGCTTGGGATCCGAATTGGCAGGCGGTGTTCTACTATCGCGAACCCGTGTTCCTACCGAAGGATTCCGTGATCCACATGCGCTACCACTACGACAATTCGGCCTTGAACGTGCGTAATCCGAACCACCCTCCGAAGCGTGTGCGATCGGGAAACCAAGCCACCGACGAAATGGGCCACTTATGGTTACAGATATTGCCACACTCGGCAGGTGACCATCGCCGCGAATTGCAGGAAGCAGTGATGCGCCATCGCCTGGAAAAGAATCCGAACGATTTCGTGGCGCATATGAATTTGGGTGCGATATTGCTGTCGCGGCTGGACCCGCAGGGGGCCGTAACCGAGCTACGGGCGGCAGCGCTTCTAAAACCGGATCAGCCGGAAGTTCACAACATGCTGGGTCTCGGGCTGGCGACGCTGAACCGGAACGCGGAGGCAATCCCTCAATACGAGATGGCGTTGCGGGCCCGTCCGGACTATGCCAGCGCGCGGTTCAATTTGGCGAATGCGCTGGCGAAATCGGGACGGGTGGACGAGGCGGTTACAAACCTACGCCAAGTGCTGGCCAAGAACCCCGGCGATGCCTACGCAAAACGGCGCTTGAGCGAACTAATCTCCAATCCCAGCAACCAGTTACCAGCCACTAGCCACTAGGACCCGGAACAAATTGCCCGATTCTGCCGTATACCCCGTTACCCTTTGATTCCAAAAGACTTATCGGCTACAACTGCGATACACGCGTATCTTTCCGCCGAGTACTATGCCGTGCATTCCTTGTGGATTCTATGACTTAGCCGATTGTCAGGCAATCCTCGCCTCCGCGCCCCAGGCGGCTCTAGTGGGAGCCATGGCTCCCACCGATTTGCTTCATAGCGATGAAGCACGACGACGAGTACCATCGAACGCACTTCCCGGACAAGGTTCCCGGCTATCAGAGCCCCAAGGATTTTCTAGCCGGTAAACCATCGAAGATGGTCAAGGCCACCTATAAGAAGCAGCCGCTGTACACACCGGTCCCGCCCGAAGTCGAAGCGATCTACGAGCAGCAAGAGAAGGAAGCGCACGAACGTAGGAACGCGCCAGTGAAGGCTGCTGACCTAGCTGAACTCGCCAAGCTGGAGGACACGATTCACCGTTCCCTTCAAGCTTTCCTGGAAGCTGGCCAAGCGATCAAACAAATCCGCGACAAAAAGCTGTGGCGGCACGAATACGCCAGTTTTGAATCCTACTGCCGCAAGCGCTGGCAATGGTCCAAGCGCCATTCCAATACGGTCATCGCCGCGTCCGAAGTGAAACTGCTCCTTGGACCATCAGGCCCGGCCAATGTAAGGGTCGCGAGAGAACTAGCGCCGCTGGCCGAGCAACCCGACACGGTCCGCGAAGTCTGGGAACAAATAACCAAGGGCCATCCAACGCCGACCGCGACTGTTGTTCGCAGCGCCGTTGATCAACGCCGGGCGCAGCAAGCGCAATCCATCGCCGCGCCGAAGGCCGCCGCGTTCGACTGTGTCAAGAGGGCAACCGAGATTCACGACCAGGTCCGCCGTGCCATAGAGAAAGTGCCAGCGGAAGCGCGCGGTGAAACCATTCGCGCGTTGCGGTCCAAGCTGGAGATCCTCTGGGATTCTTAGCTCAGGACCACGACACTAGAGCCGAACCCGAAGTGATCGCACGCTACTTTCATACAATCGAACGGTCCCTGCGCGGTTAAAACCCCCATGATCTGTGCGCCATTTACTCCCGGCCGCTGAAAAGGAAAACTAGGCGGGTAGGCATATGGAAGGTCAAAGGGCAATGTGGTGTTCATCATCAAACACCTCCTTCCATTCGATTGTTGCACACGCCACATTCCGATGCTGAAATGTTCCAGGCCCCCGCAGGCAAAGAAAAAGCCGCCAACCCGAAGGCTAGCGGCCCATGAACAAAGGCTGCGCATGTCCAAGGTTCAAGCGAAGCGGGCCGGGTAGCTAGTGAGAAAATGGCCGCTTGGCGTTTAAAGCTTCGCGCAAGTCCTCGCAGGCAAACGTCAGATTGTCCTCTACCGCGCGAACGCGCTGTAGCACATCGCTGAGTTCAGCTTCACTGCATGGGACGGGTGCATTGCCATGCCGCAGAGTTGATGTTCCCGTGGAACTTGGAATAAGCAAACCGTGAACGATGCGAGTCCGTTCTTTATTTACTACTTCCGCTTCTGTCGCTGCCTCTTTCACGGCGTCGATCAGCGTCCCCAGATCTGGATAACGTAGGGCCACCTCTGTTAGTACAGTTTCAAATAGCCTCGAACGTTGTGCAAAGAATCTGAAGAGACTTTGGCCGATCCTTTCGGCGATTTCGATCTCATACGTACCCAAGAAATGATTCGTATACAAAAACATTACGAAATCAATTCCGTTGAAAGCGATGGTTATGCGGCCAATCAGCTCGTACTGTTTTTCGGTGAGCATTGGTTCCAGTTTAATCCCAGACGCAAAAAGGCCGAAGCCTCTCGGCCCGGCCTATTGTTTTGAGGTCTGATCAGCTTCCTAGTTTCAGCCCAGGCAACGTCAAGCCAATACCTGCCATGCCGAGTCCTACCAATCCGCGCCTGCTCAGCCACGCCGAGCCTGCCAAACCATGCCCATGTGCCAGTTGACAACAGCTCCGATTTGACTGGACCCTGCGGGGCCGATATAGGATATCCTTATTTCTGTCATGCCCCTGTTCAAAGTTGATGAGACTCGCTACATTCACACGGAGCATGTTGCAGATATTAAGTACTGGCCGTCCACTGACATCGAACTGAACGGTAAGGCTCTACCGCCAACAATTCCCCATCTGAAGATCAAGCTGCGCAATGATGACGAGATTGAGTTGTCCGGCGAAGATGCCGATACTGTTTGGGCAGCGTTTAACGAAGCCAGAAAGGTTCAATCGGGCGAATCAGAACGTCTGGATCGCTAAAGCCCGCTTCAGCCTTCTCCAGGTTTGAACTTGTGGGCGCACTTGAGGCAAGTGATGACGATCTTCCCGCTACCGAAATTGCCGGTTAAGAAAGTCCAGCCACGCTTCTCCGCGTGAATCTGCGTAGAGCCGCACTTCGGACATTTCACGCTTTCAGTTTCAGTCGTGTTTTCAGTTTCAGCCACTGAAGAAGACGCAATCGTATCACATCTGAACCAGGATCGGGCTGCGCGGCGCTACTACTGCGGGCTCTACCGATCTACCCCAAAGCAGTAAAGCTCGGAAGCGAATCCACGCAACGCCAAGGCGTATTCCCCAGGCTCAAGGGGCCGGTCGGGCGTAATGCGATAAGAACTGGTCCCGTATTCCTCAAACCGAATCGGTACTGCTCCCTCCGATGGATTTGACGTAGCCGAACCACCAAAAATGGAACCGTGGCCTTGTGTCATCACGAACTCGCGATGGTCCTTTGATCCTTTCAACGCCCTAAGTTCAAACCGCGAGACTGGATCGATTGGTGCGCGGCCGCGCACAACGAATTGGGCAGTGGTCGGAAGCCGCACCGACGAATAGCCCGGCTTAAACTGCGTTGTCATCTTCACGGTCGCATAACCCGGCAGCACTTTCGTCTTGGTGTGGAAGGTGACCGTCTGCCGTTCCAAGTCGACCAGCTTGCCGTTTGCGTCTACGGCATAAAAGCTGTTGAGGTACTTCGGTTCGGCAACGGGCGTGCTCCGCAACTCTTGTGCTCTAAGCGCCCCCGTGCTAACAAGTGCTGCGAGACTCAACGCTATTGACATTGTGGTCATTGAATCGCCCCCTTGCAGCGTCCATAATGGCACGATTCTAAGTCCGCACACAGCCCTGACGTCGCGTTGCGGAGCCCGATCCTAGGTCGGTCGTTTCTTCGGGACCAACCAAGAATCGCTACAGGCAAAGTGACCTCGCTTTTGCTCGGTCGGTCGCAAAAGAACAACCGACCGAGTTAGAAACCCGGCCCGGTCGGACCGATTGAAACGACCGACCGAGCCTCTCAAGGTGTGCCCACCGTCAACGCAGCGAGCCCCGACACCGAGCCGCCAGGCGCTACCTGGTAACCTTGGCCATTCCGGTTTGATACACGCGTATCAAAAACCCGCAATTCGTGCGGTTAGGTGCCAAAGGTGCGGTTCTTCGTGGTCCCGGTAAACCACTAAGTCTTTTAGACTTAATATCTAGGGAACACCAGGTCGCCTTTTGCCGTATACTCTGGTACAAGCGTATGAGTTTCCTTTCCAAGCAGTTCATCGATGTCATCCAATGGACCGAACCGGAAGACGGAATCCTGGCCTATCACTACCCGATGGAGGACATGGAAATCCAGAACGGCGGCAAGCTCACCGTTCGCGATTCCCAACTGGCCGTCTTCGTCAACGAAGGCCGCGTCGCCGACGTGTTCGCGCCTGGCCTTTATACGCTGAACACGCAGACGCTCCCGATTCTGACGTACCTCATGAATTGGGACAAGGCGTTCAAGTCGCCATTTAAATCGGACGTGTATTACTTCTCCACGCGCTTGCAGACCAACCAGCGCTGGGGCACCGCCACGCCAATCACCATTCGCGACAAGGAATTCGGCGCCATTCGCATGCGAGGCTACGGGATCTACGCCTACAAAATTGCCGATCCGAAGCTGTTCTATCAAAAGGTCAGCGGCACACGCGATCTATTCCAGGTGCCCGATATCGAGGGCCAGCTGCGCAACACCATTGTTGCGCGCATGACCGATAGTTTCGCGCAAAGCTCTGTTCCGTTTCTCGATATGGCGGCGAACCAGGCGGCGCTCGGCCAGAAGATCGTAGAAGCGGTGAAGCCGTCGTTCGCGGAACTCGGACTGTCGCTCGAAAGCTTCGTTGTCGAAAACATTTCGCTGCCCGACGAGTTGCAGAAAATGCTGGATCAGCGCATTAGCATGAACATGCTGGGCGATATGAACAAGTACACGCAATTCCAAGTAGCGCAATCCTTGCCCATCGCAGCCGCCAATGAAGGCGGCGGAGGAGTGGCGGGCATCGGAGTCGGATTGGGAGCGGGGCTCACCATGGCAAACAGCATGATGAATGCCATGAAACCTGGCGAACAACCGCCGCCTGCTGCACCTAGCGCAGGGCCAGTGGCGCCGGTTGCTCCTGCTGCGCCAGCTACAGACACCAAATTCTGCACCAACTGCGGAAACAAGATTCCGCGCGCTTCAAAATTCTGCCCGGAGTGCGGCACCGCGCAATAACAGGACATGAACGGTCTCGAGTGGATCGTGGAGGCTCACGGTTGCGACCCCACAGCGCTGGCAACGCAGGACCGCTTGGAAGAACTGTTCCGATTAATCGTCGCCGCAATGGATCTTCATCCGCTCGGCAAAACAAGCTGGCATCAGTTCCCGAACACCGGCGGCATCACAGGGGTGAGTCTTCTTACCGAATCGCACCTGGCGTGCCACACCTTTCCGGAATACGAATCGCTCTGCTTGAACGTGTTCTGCTGCCGCCCGCGCCCATCCGCCGATTTTGAAGCGCTACTGAAGAACGGCTTTGCTCCCGCGCGAGTCTCGGTGCGTGAAGTAGAGCGCCCTTACCAGGTATGAACTCGCCGGCTGCGAACTGCCCCAGCTGCGGCGCTCCGGTGAAATTTCTGTGGTCCAGCGCCGTCCAGACCACTTGTGAGTTCTGTCATTCGATCCTGATCCGCACTGATGTCGATTTGAAGAAAGTAGGCGAGGTGGCCGATCTGCCGCCGGACGCATCGCCATTGCAAATCGGATCCGAAGGCGCCTATCAGAACAAAAGCTTCGTCGTCGTCGGCCGCATCATCTACGAATACGAACAAGGCGGCTGGAACGAATGGCACATCGTCTATAACGATGGAACCAGCGGCTGGCTGGCCGACGCGCAACTGGAATACGACCTTTCCTGGGCTATCCCACCTCCTGCGCCTTTACCCGGCCCCAACGAAATCCGCCAAGGGCAAGACTTTCAATGGAACGGCAAGTCCTTCCATGTGACCTCCCGCACTCACGCGCATTATAAGGGCGTGCAAGGAGAGCTGCCGTTCGAGTATTGGGACAAGTCCGACCTGCTCTTTGCCGATCTCAGGAGCACTACCAGCGACTTCGCAACCATCGACTATAGCGAGAATCCTCCGCTGCTGTTTCTCGGACGCTCCGTTGAGTTCGACGAGCTCCATCTGAAAAACCTGCGCGAGTTTGAGGGTTGGACCTGATGGCGGTGGTGCAGGCCAAGTCGATCTCGTGCCCGAACTGCGGGGGTCCAGTGACGTTGCGCGGCTTCGCCCATACCCTGAGTGTCGTTTGCCCACAGTGCATGACTGTTCTCGACGCCTCCACGCCCGAAGTGCAGATTCTCCAGAAGTTCGAAGGTAAGACGCAGACCAAGCCCACCATCCCGCTTGGCACGCGAGGTAAACTCGGGGACACGCAGTACGAGGTGATCGGGTTTCAAGTACGCCAGGTATCCGATGGAGACGACGCGTATTCCTGGGATGAATACCTGCTCTTTAATCCCTACAAGGGTTATCGCTATTTCACCGAGTACAACGGCCACTGGAACTTCGTCGAGGTGGAAAGCGCTCTGCCCGAGCAGAGCCGGTCGGCAGGCAAGCTCGCGATGCGTTACGAAGGCAAGACCTATCTGGCCTTCGACTCGATGACGACAAGCACCGTTTATGTTTTGGGCGAATTTCCGTGGCAAGTCCATGTCGGCGATTCGGCTTCTTGTCAGGACTTCATCGCGCCGCCCTTTATGCTTTCTTCGGAATCCACCAGCGGCGAAACCACCTGGTCGCGCGCCGAGTACATGACCGGGGCGCAAGTCTGGCAGGCATTCAAGCTTCCCGGATCTCCGCCACCCGCGTACGGAATATTTGCGAATCAGCCCTCGCCTCACGGAGGCAGCGTCGGCTCATCATGGCAAACCTGGCTGTGGCTGAATGTCGCTCTGGCCGGCCTCGTTTTCCTCTTTATGTTCCTGTCTCCGGGACGCGTCGCGTTCAGCGATCATTACGCCTACTCGCAAAGCGTCAAAACCGATAGCGCGTTCGTGACTCCCACCTTTCAGCTGGATGGGCGTAATTCCAACGTGGAACTCTCCATTCACACCGATCTCGACAACAATTGGGCCTATTTCAACTTCGCTTTGATCAACGATCAAACGGGACAAACCTTCGACTTCGCCCGCGAAGTGAGCTACTATCATGACTCCGATGGCAGCGAAGGGGGCCGCAACAATAGCGTGATTGTTCCATCCGTGCCGTCAGGCCAGTATTACTTGCGTGTCGAGCCGGAGATGGCGGCGGGCTCGCCTTATGTGCGCTACGAACTGGAATTACGCCGCAACGTACCCAATTACGGCTTCTTCGGATTGGCGGCGCTGCTGCTGTTGATTCCACCAGTTTGGGCGACGTTTCGAAGAGGCAGTTTTGAAGCTGCGAGATGGCGTGAGAGCGATTATGCGCCGTCTATGTCAAGTTCGAGCAGCGGAGGTGACGATTGAATACACCATTGTTCGTGATTTACGGCGTCCTGCTTCTCGGGTTCACCGGGGTCGCCGAGTATCAGGGCTGGAGCTGGTCGCGCGTCAATCAGCAGAAGGTCCTGCCTAAGTCGATTCGCGATAACCCAGGCGCGTATCGTTCGTCCTACGGCGGCTATTCGCGATACATCGGAGGTAAGTAAACGTGAACTTCAGCGCTCTCTTGAATGCCTTGATTTACTCGGTGCTCGGCATCCTGATCTTCGTCGTCGCGTTCCTGATTATCGACAAGATGACGCCCTACCATCTCTGGAAAGAGATCGTCGAAGACAAGAATGTCGCGCTGGCGGTGCTGATCGGCGCATTGTCGATTGGCATGTGCATCATCATCGCCGCCGCGGTGCACTAGCGTCACCTGTAACAAACCACAGTGTCTATTGCACTTTTCCTCTCCGTATTTCTGATCGCCGCCTGCGGGTTGATCTATGAGCTGATCGCCGGAACGCTTGCGAGTTATTTACTCGGCGATACCGTTTTTCAGTTCTCCACCATCATTGGTTGCTACCTGTTCGCGATGGGCATCGGGAGTTACTTGTCCCGCTTTCTGCACCGCGGATTAGTAGCGCGTTTTGTGTCCATCGAACTGATGGTAGGCGTGGTGGGCGGGTTTTCTTCCTCGATTCTATTCCTGGCTTTTGCTTACACCGAAGCCTTTCGGTTCATCCTCTATGCGGTCGTGATTTTGGTCGGCACATTGGTGGGCCTTGAAATCCCGCTGTTGATGCGCATCTTGAAGGAACGCTTCCAGTTTCGTGAATTGGTATCGCATGTCCTTACCTTCGACTACTTGGGCGCGCTCGGCGCATCGCTGTTGTTCCCGATTTTGTTGGTACCGAAACTCGGCTTGGTCCGATCGGCATTGGTGTTCGGAATCTTCAACGTGGTGGTGGCGCTGTGGTCCACTTATTTGTTCCGGGAGCAGATCGGCCGCAGCCATATTTTGCGCGCCGGATCGGTCGTAGTTTTGGCGCTCCTAGGAACCGGGATGGTTTTTGCCGATCGGATCTCTTCCGCAGCCGACAACAGCTTGTATGCCGACGAAGTGATTTTCAGCCGCAATACTCCGTATCAGCGCATCGTGCTTACCAAGTGGAAAGACGACTTGCGCCTCTTCCTAAACTCACATTTGCAGTTCAGTTCGCGCGATGAGTACCGCTATCACGAAGCCCTTGTACATCCAGGACTCGCTACACTCCCCGGCGCGCATCGTGTTCTGGTATTAGGTGGCGGCGATGGGTTGGCCGTGCGAGAAATCCTGAAATATCCATCGGTGGAAAGCGTAACGCTGGTGGATCTCGATCCAGAGATGACGCACCTCTTTTCCACTCACCTGGTGATGTCGGCCCTGAATCAGCATTCGCTGACCAATCCACGCGTCCATGTGATCAACGCGGACGCCCTACGTTGGTTGGACGCGAACACCGAGCAATACGATTTTATCGTGGCGGATTTTCCAGACCCCACCAGCTATGCCCTCGGAAAGCTGTTCACGACAACGTTTTATCGATTGGCAGCGAAGCATCTCGCAAGCGGCGGCTTGATCGTGGTGCAAAGCACGTCGCCGCTTTTTGCGCGGCAATCTTATTGGTGCATTGTGGAATCGGTCAAGCAAGCCGGATTGCGTGTCTATCCGTATCACGTGTACGTGCCGTCGTTCGGCGAGTGGGGATACGTAATCGGCAGCTTCGCTCCCTATGAACCGCCGCGGCAGTTACCATCGGGGCTTCGATTCCTCTCGACCACGAACGTCGCCGAGCTTTTCATTTTTCCAGTGGACATGCAGCCTGTACCGGCCGAGCCAAACCGGCTAAACGACCAGGTTTTGGTTCGCTATTACGAACAGGAATGGAAGGACGTCGCGCATTAGTGGCTGATTTTTCGCGGCGTGAATTCTTCGGTGCGCCCGCCTTGATCGGCCTGTGGAGCAAGACGGATCGGAAGATCACTGGCAGCTTCGTCAACGATTCTTTTCCGCTAGGGCATCGGCTGCGCGATCGTTCCGCCTTTCGCGCGCCGGCCCAACAACTGCGGGTTCCCATCGTGATTGTTGGCGGAGGCATGGCCGGGCTGAATGCCGCCTGGCACCTGGACAAGCGCGGTTTCCGCGACTTCGTGCTTTTGGAGATGGAACGTCAAGCCGGCGGCAACTCGCGCTCCGGCGAGAACGAAGTTTCGAAATTCCCGTGGGCCGCGCATTATGTGCCTGTGCCCGCCAAAGGCGAGTCGCTCGCGCGAGAACTATTCGGAGAGCTGGGTCTGTTTCGCTATGGCAAATGGGACGAACGCACACTGTGCTTCGATCCGCAGGAGCGGCTGTTCATCAATGGTCATTGGCAGGAGGGCATCGAACCGGAGGACGGCGCGACGCCGAGGGATCGCGCACAATATCGGCGCTTCATGGATAAGATCAACGAGTTTCGCGCCACGGGCCAATTCACCGTTCCCATGGAACGCGGCGCACGTCCCTCGCCTCTCGATCGGATGTCCATGTCCGATTGGCTGGCACAGCAAGGCTTCGATTCCACGCCTCTGCGCTGGTACATCAACTACGCCTGTCGCGACGATTATGGCGCAATGTCGAAAGACACTTCGGCATGGGTCGGCGTCCAATATTTCGCGTCGCGCGAACCCGAGGAAAAAGGACCGCTTACGTGGCCGGAAGGAAACGGCTGGATCGCGGCTCGCTTAATCGACAAGCTGCGGCGATACTTACGGACCGGCGAGGTGGTGTATCGGGTTGTGCAATCAGGCAACCGAGTCCGCGTTCTTACCGAGGCGACCGAATACATCGCGGACGCCGTCATCTGGGCCGCCCCGACGTTTCTTGCGTCCTACATCATCGAAGGTGTGCCGCCCGCGGATGGATTTCAATATTCGCCCTGGCTCACCGCCAACCTGACGCTGGACCGCATCCCCGGCCAAAAGAATGCCGAGCCGGCGTGGGATAACGTGATTTACGATTCGCCGGCACTCGGATATGTGAATGCAACGCACATGAGTCTGGCGACGCACGTCGATCGGACGGTGTGGACATTTTATTGGTCGCTGGCCGAGCACACGCCCGGAGAGGCACGGCGATTGCTGCTCGCTCAAGATTGGAACTATTGGAAAGAGGCGATTTTGAACGACCTGGCCCGCGCACATCCCGACATTCGGCAGTGCGTGGCGCACATGGACATCATGCGCATCGGGCACGCGATGGCGCGCCCTTCTCCCGGATTTCTGTTCTCAGAAGAGAGAGCGCGATGGTTGAAGCCTCTCGGGAAGATTTTCTTCGCCAACTCAGACCTTAGCGGGTTTTCGATTTTTGAGGAAGCTCAGTACCGGGGCGTCGAAGCGGCCAAAGAAGCGGTGCATGCCGTGAGCCGGGCTTGAATAGGACTCAGCGACGCGGCATCTCATCGCCTTCGCGAGGCGGCTTTCCACCACGCCGTTTCATGATTCGGTCGAAGGCCTTGAAATCTGCCCGAGCCTTACGGTCTTGAAAGAAGTGCGCGGTTTGCAGGGCCGAAACTTTTTCGGCGACGGCAGTGGCGACGAACTGGTTGATGCTGGTTCCCTCTTCCTTGCTAATCCGCTCGACGGCGTCCTTGAGCGACCGCGGTAGTCGCAACGGGTAAGTCTTGGTTTCGCTCATTGTCTCATCCTCATGATCACTTCGCGCGGCAACAACAGCTCCACGCCGAAATGGTCAGGCACGTTTCCAAAATCCTTCGCATTGAACGTCACAAGGGCATCGGCCTCTCCGTTAATGGCGGCCTCCAGGACCATTTCGTCACATGGGTCGCGGAGCTGGGGCCGCCATAGAAAATGCATGGAGACGGGCTCGGCCAAAGCAATGATCGCATCGACAAACACGTTCACCTCAGCTTCATTCAGTTCAGCAGCGATCCTATGCTCGATCCTGTTACAAACCGCCTCGTATTCCAGCGCCAAAGCTACGCTGACCATTAATGTTACGCGACCCCGCCTGGCGAGCCGGATGATCGCGGCGGATGCTCCCGAGGGGCTTCGCATCGCCGCCACAACCACATCGGTGTCCAGAATCAGTCTCACATCGCCAGTAATATGATATCACCGATGATACCAGATCAGGCGGAAGCGATTGGTGGGCGGCGCTTGTGCCAATCCGTACGATCCTGAAACGTCTTTCCTATGGCGAGCAGCATGTTTTCCGAGAATGGCGAACCCACCAGTTGCAGGCCCATCGGCATGCCATTCGCGAAACCACACGGAAGGGACAGCGCCGGTAGGCCGGCCAGATTGCCGGCGGGGATCAGCGCGCCGAACACTGGCGTAGGACGGCCGTTCGCACGGCGGTCCAGCGGCTGCGTGATTTTCGGCGCAGGTTCGAAACGCGTGGGAGCGATGAGCACATCTGTCGTAGATAGTAGGTCTCGGAAGGCTTCTTGCAGGAGCGCGCGGATGCGCATGGCCTTCAAATAGTCCTTGGCCGGAATCTCCAGTCCGGCTTTCAGCCCCGCGATCTGATGCTGATCCACGAGTTGATCCACCTTGCCGGTCTTGATCAGCGTTTCGAAGACCGCAGACCCTTCAGCGGAGATGATGGTGGTGATGAGCGCGCCGTAGGGAAAGTCAGGCAGCTTGGCTTCGGTGACTTGCACGCCCATGGACCGGATGATTTCCAGGGCCTTGGCGTAGTCGGCGCGGGCGGCCGGGTCAACCCCTTCGCTGAAATCGGCGGGCGCGTAGCCGACGCGGACATCCTTGAGATCGCGCGCGAACTGCGGCGTGTAGTAAAAGCTTTTGCGGGCGGAGGCGGGATCGTCGTAGTCGGCGCCAGCGATCGCTTCCAGCACCAGTCCGCAATCCTCCGCGGAACGGCAGATCGGTCCGATCTTGTCGAGCGTCCATGAAAGGGCCATGGCTCCGTGCCGCGAAACCAGACCATAGGTGGGGCGCAATCCCGTGACGCCGCAGAATGCACTGGGTGTGAGAATGGAACCTGAAGTTTCGGAGCCGAGCGCGTAAGTGACAAGCCCCGAAGCGACCGCAATCGCCGAGCCGCTCGAAGAACCTCCGGACCAACGCGTGCTGTCCCAAGGATTCAAGCCCGGGCCAGTAAGGGAGGCACTGGCGTATCGATAGCTGGGACCGCCCGCCAGTTCCACCATCGCAAGCTTGCCCGTGAGCAAACCGCCGTGCTTCTGAATGTGTTTGAGCACGCTCGCGGTGTAATCGAAAACCTGATCCTCGTACGGCTTCGCACCCCAGGTGCTGGGATGTTTGGCGTACGCCAGCAGATCCTTGGCCCCGAAGGGAATGCCTTGCAACGGGCCGCGGAGACGTTCGCGTTTGAGATCGCCGTCCACTTCCTTAGCGTCGCGGAGCGCGTCTTTGCGCAGCGAAAGCGCGAGTGCGTTGTAGCGCGGGCCGATGTTCTCTAGACGGTCGCAGAAAGCACTGGCCAGCTCGTGCGCGGAGAATTCCTTCTTGGTGAGCCTCCGATTGATTTCGGCGATACCGGCGAAGAAGATGTCGTCCGAGATTGAGCTCATAGCGTCGGTTATGGCTTGAACGCAGTGGCAGGCTCGGCGGCCATCGGCAGAGGGAACTTGTCGAGTTGATCCGCATTGTCGCGGAGCTGGGCTCGCGAGGCCTTCAATTCGTCATCCGGACTTGGCGCCTGCGGAGGAGTTTGCGCTTGAGGGCGGGCCAGCAAGACTGCGGACGTGGAGAGCGCGGCGGCGAGTTCACGGCGTGTGAACTTACTCATAGACTCTAGTGTAGTTCAGTCTTGTAGTGAGGTGACTAACAAGCAGGCGCCAGAGCTTCGATAGCAGCCTTCTCCATGACGGAACGTGGCGCGGAGCCACCGGTCCAGATTTCGAACTGGCGGCTGGCCTGTTCCAGAAACATCTGCAGGCCGGAAATCACGGCTGAGCCTTGGGCCGCGGCATGGCGCAGAAGCGTAGTTTCCAGGGGGTTGTACACCATGTCGAAGACCAGTTCGGCGGGGATGGCGTCGGGGAAAAAACAAGCTTCCGGATGAGGCAGCATTCCGAGCGGCGTGGCATGGACCAGCGCGTCGAACTTGCGGCCATTCAACTGTTCCCGCAGCAGGGACTCGGCGCCACAAGCGCGGGCCAACGAGCGCACGCGATCGGGATTGCGGCCGACGATGGAAACTTTCGCGCCGCTGCCCACCAGTGCATAGGCCGCGCTGCGAGCGGCTCCGCCATTGCCCACCACCAGCACCGACGATTTCGACAGGCGCAGCTTGCGGGACAAGGGGATGGTGACTGCGTCGGCATCGGTATTTCCGCCGCGCCATTTGCCCGCTTTTTTCCAAACCGTATTCACGGCTCCGATCCGGCGCGCCAGAGGATCGATCACGTCCAGATAGCGGATGATCTTCTGCTTGTGCGGAATTGTCACGCTAAAACCGGCTATCGGCAGCGACTCGGCCAGGATGAAAAAATCCTTCAACTGCGCGGGCTGGACTAGAAACGGAAGATATACCGCATCGATACGATGAGCTTGAAACGCGCGATTATGCACCGCCGGGGAGATGGAATGGCGCACGGGATCGGCAATAACGCCGTAGATCTTGGCGGCGCGTGAGAATTTTTCCGCGCGATAGAGATGGCGCAGCACGCGAGCGCTTACCTGGCCGGAGGCTGTGCCTTCGGAAGCATTGGGCGCGGCATAAGTGAACATCCCTCCCCAAGCGGTGGACAGCACGCGCGTGGGAAATCCGGTTTCGCCCATCGCCAGCACGATGAGCGGTGTGCGTGGATGCGATTTGGTGAGCCCTAGAATACGAGAGTTATCGGAAGGCTTGCGCGCCGTGGTGACAATCTTGTAGCCGTCGGCCGGAATTCGCAACATGCGGCGCAATACCACTTCGGGCGACGGCGTGCCATCGTAGTTGTGGTAGGAAAGCAGCAGCTTGCCTTTCCCACGCAGCGCTTCCAAACGCGGGCCAGCGTTTTCGGCGCTTTCGATTTCTATATCCACGGCGCGGGCGCCGGCGTCCAGCGCGGCATTCAGAATACGAATCTGATCTTCCACGCTGCCGTTGAACTTTCCGTGATTCTGATGACGGCGGCAGGTGGCTAGGATGCAGCAATCGGGATGCGCGGCGAGGAACTTGCGGATGACGGCGATGCCCTGTTCGGGAGCGGCCAGATAGTCGAGACGGAATTCGAAAAAGGATTCTCCCGCGTTAATTTCGCGGCGTGTATGTTCCAACAGCTTTTGCGCGTCGGGAAAGCCCATGGCAATGCAGATCCGAGGTAGCGATGATGGATGCGACATGAGCGCGGGAGGAAACAGCATAACACAGGGGGCCTGCTGCTGGAACTGATGGCCGGTGGCTGGTCATTGGTGGCGAGTGGACTGGTGACTGGTGATGAATGCGGACGGTTGCTCAATTTGCTCTACGCCGTTTGGGTGCCGCGGCTCCTACGGTCAGGCCCATCTCCCGCAACTCCGCTTTGGCCTTGGCCGCGATATCGGGATGGTCGTTGGCGTAACGCGCATAGACATCGCGAAACTCGCGCGCCGCCGAATCGTTCCTGCCGAGCTTTTCCAAGCACATCGCTTTCATGTAGAGCGAGTCGGGGGTCCGGGGGTTCTCGGGGAATTTCTCGAGCACGGCATCGAAAGCGACCAGCGCGTTGTTGTAGTCCGCTTTCCGATAGTAAATATTGGCGATGTAGTACTGCGCGTTCGGCGCAAGATCCGTGTTGCCGAAATACTTCAGATAGTCGTTGAACTCCTGCAGGGCGATATCGTACTTGCCGGCCCCGTAATCGCCATACGCGTTGGTGTAGAGAGCGCCGGCCTGTTGCGGAGGTCCGCTCGATGCGCCATTGGGGCCGAGCCCCGGTGACAAATTCGAATTAGAATCGCCGGGCGGCACCGTTCCTGAAGCAGGCGGCATATTTGCAGGCGGGGGAGCGGCTGGTGCGCGTACCGTGTTGATGAGACTTTCCAGGTCGGCAATCTTGGCGTCCAACTTGCCCATGCGCGTGTTCATGTCGAGCACGGATTCGCGCACGGCGCGGAAATCCTCCGACATCTGATCCAGTTTCTGGCCCACGTTGGCGACAGGGCCGTTGAGATTCTGCTCCTGCTGCTTCATGGTGTCATTGAAGCGGTTCTCCATGACCGCCACAGCGGTGTTGGTGCGGTTGACACTGTCCAACGTCTGCTGCGTAAGCGCCTGGATGGCAGCCACCTTTTGATCCAGAGTGCTTTGCAGATTGCGCACCTGATCCTGCAGCAGCGCGACATCGCGCTGCAATTCCATAATCTCTTTACTCGCGCCGAAGGCGAACGGGGACAGCGCGAAAAATACGATAGCGACACGAGACAAACTCATAGCAACTCCTGTGTGCGGCGGGACGGATTCAGGCCGCCCCGCGATTTCTTAATCGGCTTACTGGCCGGGCGACAAATGCGCGCGGCGATTCTTTTGCCAGCAATCCTCGGACGCTTCGGTACATTGCGGCCGCTCCTTGCCATAGCTGATGGTCTTCAAACGATCCGCCGGGACGCCCAACTGCACCAGGAAATCCTTGGCGGCGGTGGCGCGGCGATCGCCTAGGGCCAGGTTGTACTCGGCCGATCCGCGCTCGTCGCAATGGCCTTCCACTACCACCGAGAAATTGGCATCCTGCTGGAAGATCTGCTTCAGCAGCGCCGCGTCATGCGTAAGAGCGTCGCGTCCGTCGGTGCGAATTTCGCTCATATCCAAATCGAAGAACGCATCCTGGGCCTGTTGCTGTAACAGGTCGGCGCTCGAGAGTCGTGGCGTGTTGGTGGGCGGTGGCGGCGGCGGTGGCGCGCTGCTCACTTCCACGGTAACGGAGCGCGAGTCCATTCCACCCGGCCCACGCGCCGTCAGCGTGTAGCTGGTGCTGGTCCTCGGGAAAACCTGCCGCTGTCCTGAGCTCTGCACCGCGCCGACCCCATGATCGATGGACATGTCGGTGGCGCCGCTGATGGCCCAACGCAATGTGGAGGATTGCCCCGCTTCCACGGTGGAAGGCTCGGCGGTAAAGCTGCTGATTACAGGCGCCGCCTGGGTCGGGGGAGCAATGCGATCGGCCGTTGGAGGCGGGGGGGGCGGGGGCGGCGGCGGCACTTTCTTCTTGCAACCCACCGCGAACAACACCAGCACCGACAGCAGCAGTAGCATGCCGGTTTTGGACGCGTGCAATCTCGAACTATCGCTCATCCTGAAAATCTCCTCTTCTTAGTCTCTTGGTCCTTCGTTTTTTATTGTGTTGCTTTACTCCAAACAGGTTTTTCGTTGTTGCCTTGCGCGGTGAGCTGCTGCACACCGCTGCCGTCGGCCAGCATGGTGTAGATCTCCGTTTTTCCTCCACGCGTTGATGAGAACACCAGATGAACTCCATCGGGCGCCCAACTCGGATTTTCGTTTCGTCCCGCACCATGAGTGAGCTGTACCACGTCGCGGCTGGCAACGTCCATGACGAAGATATTGAAATTTCCCGGTTCGAATCCACGAGTCCATGCAAACGCGATGTGCTGGCCGTCGGGGTTCCACGCGGGATTCACTGCGTCACCCTCGCCGGTAGTTAAGCGGCTCACATCTGTTCCGTCAATATTCATTCTATATATTTGCGGAGTGCCGCCGCGCCCCGAGACAAAGACCATATCCATGCCAGTGCGGGGATTCGCCTTAGGTTCCACTTCCAAAGAACCTGAGTGAGTAATGCGGTGCAGGTCGCCGCCATCCAGATCGGTCTGGTAAATCTGCGAGAAACCGCCGTTCGCCGTGGAGTAAATCAGTAAGTGGCGGCTATCTGGCATAAAATCGGAGGCCGCGTTCATGGAAGCTTGCTGATTGTAGTAGACCAGCTTGCGCCCCGTTTCCACGGAATGAATGTATATCTGGGGCTGCCCTAGAGTCTGCGCCTGCTTCCCGAATTGCGATGCGTTTGCGTTGCGGGAAGAAGCAGCGATGGGGTAAGTGGTGAAGGCGATCTTAGTGCCGTCGGTTGAAATCGCGGGGAAGGTCGTTATGGAGCGATAACTGGTGAACTGCTTTTGCTCGGAGCCGTCGTAATTCATGGACCAGATCTCTTTGTGGCCGCTACGGTCGGAAACGAAATAGATCTTGGTTCCGATCAGGCTGGTGGCGCCGAACTGCTTCAGGATGTCGGCCGCGAATTCCTGAGCCACTTTGCGCGCGCCAGCTTCATCCAGGGAGCCGAGATAGACCTTGCCGATCAGTTGCGCGGAGCCGGGATTGGCTTGGCGGACATCGAAGAGCCATCCGTAGAGGACAATCTGGTTGCTCTGAGTCGCGGTGTAGCCGAATGCGAGGTAATTGGCGCTAGGCGGCGGTCCGGACCAATCGGCGAAAGAAGGTCCGCCCTGACGGAAGTCGCCCGGCTGCTGTGGGACTTGGACCGGATAAAGCGTCTTGGGGACCATCTTCAACTGGCCGGAGTTTTGAAGATCGTTGAAGAGGGTGCTGTTAAAGACGCCCATGAACTTTTGCGCGTCGCCCGCGCCGCGAAAATCGGGAACCGCGATAGTGGGCTTCTCGCCGGCCTTACCAATCGTGGCGTTGATCTGCGAGCGCACGAAAGGCGCAAGGGCAAGAACGATGCTGCCGAAGAGTATGGTTCGTTTCATTGCTGTAGTTGAAATCGAAGTTCCACGTTGGTGGAGCTTCGGCTGTAATTGGCTGGGAGAGGAGGAAACGGAGCTGCGTCCGTTATAGCGCGAAGGGCGGAATAATCCAGCGTGCTGTTGCCGCTACGCTGGGCAATTTGAGGGTTCCTTACGGAGCCGTCGCGCAAAATATCAAATGTGACAACCACCATGGGCAAATGCATGCCGGCCAGTCCGTTGGTCTGCCATTTCTGGGTGACCCGTTGTACTACCAAGTCGGCATACGCGCCGAATTGATTTCCGAACGCGCTGTTCGGACCCACGCCCACGCCGCCCGACCCCGGCTTTTCGAACATCGGGGACACCGCAGCCGGAGCCGTCCTGCTGAATACCTGATTTTCGGCGGGAGGCTCTGGACGATACCGCTGCGGCGCTTCCGGCCGGGGCTGCTTCTTGGCTAGGCGGCTCTTAAGAGGGATGGCATCCTCATCGGGGACTTTGACCTGTTTTTTTGGTTCAGGCTTCGGCCTCTGCGGGACTTGCGATTCGGTATCATTCGCCACCGGATTTATCTTGCCCGCGCGCGATGGGAGCGGAATGCTTTTCACCGAATTGACGGCGACTGCTGTGCCCGCCGCGGTGTTCGCGGATCCCCAGACCTGGCGCGAGCGCTGATAGCTGATGCTCGATACAATCAACACGCCCGCGATGGCGGCGTGCAGTAGTACCGATTGAACAAACGGCCCGCCCAGGGATTCTTGCTGATCGAGAATGTCGGCGTGCTGATGCATGATTCTACTTATCGGCGCTTGTCGGCTTGGTCTTCGGGTTGTGTTACGACACTTACTGCCAGCTTGGCAGCGCCCAAAGTAGCGATGACTTGCGCGACCGGATCCCAGGGCGTGCGGCGGTCGGCCCGCAAGTAGACCGAAGAAGCATTATGAAAGCGTTTATGAATTTCGTCAGCCAGCAGGTTGATGTTCACCGGTTTGTCATTCAAGTACGATGCGCCATCCTTACTTATGGATATTACCGGCAGGTCCTGGACGTTCTCCTTCGCCGGCTTCACCTTCGGAACCTCCACCTGTAAGCCGAAGTCCATGACGTGCGCGGTGATCATAAAGATGATCAGCAGCACGAGAACCACGTCCACTAACGGAACAATGTTGATCTCGGCCATGGCAGGCGTTCCGCGAAAGCGCCCTCGACCAAGTCCACCGGAATTGTTGAGAGAGAATGCCATATTATCGTTCCAGACTGCGCTCCGTAAGATTCAGGAACTCGAGCATGAAGTCCTCCATGCGCGCAGCGAATTCCTTGATGGCGCTGCCAAAAATGTTATAGAAAATGTACGCGGGAATAGCGGCAAACAGACCCATCGCGGTGGTGATCAACGCTTCAGAGATACCAGGCGCCACAGCCCGCAGGCTGGCAGCCCCGGCTGTACCCAACTGCTGAAATGCATCGATAATGCCCCACACCGTTCCGAAGAGGCCGATGAACGGCGAGACACCGGCGGTGGTGGCAAGGATACTCATATTCCGCTCCAGGCGTGTCAGTTCTTCGCTCATTCCGAGTTGAAGGGTACGCTCCAGCGCCAGAGGGTTGGTAACGCTGCCGCGCGATTTCATTTGGCGCACCACTTCGCTATACCCAAAGTCGAACACGGCAACCAGCGGGGAACGATTGAATTGCTCGCTCGCGGCCGCGATCGCGTCTAGCGCCGGGGCCTTGCGGAAGGCGCGCAGAAACCGGCGGTTGGAGGCTCGCGCCCGCCGGAACGACGCCCACTTGGAAAGAATGACAGCCCAGGAGGCAAGCGAGAAGCAGAGCAGAATCACCATCACCGCCTTTGGCAAGGGACCGGAGCTTTGTACCAGGTCCCAAACTTCCAACTGCAGGAACAGGCCGCCCACGCACGAAAGTATCAACCAAGCTCCTTCCGGCTGAACGCGATCACCCTAGAACCATGATATCGCGTTGCCGCTGTTTCTCGATCTCTTTAAAAACAGAACTACATCGTTCTGTTTTATTAGTATGACGCAAACCGCCGCGGATGGACAGTCCTACCCATCGTTAGACGAACCAAAACCTCGTATAATTTCATCGAGTGTTGCTGGAAATCGTTGTGGAAAACTACGCCGTCGTGGAGCGCGTCCGGGTGCGGTTTCACGCCGGATTGAACCTGCTGACCGGCGAGACCGGCAGCGGCAAATCCATTGTGGTGGATGCACTTGGCCTGGTTTTGGGGGGACGTGCATCGGCCGATATGGTGCGCTCGGATACGGAGCGGGCCCGGGTGGCGGCCATTTTCGAAGCTCCTAAGGACGCCGCCTTGCTGGAGATGTTAGATCAGGCAGGAGCTCCGGTGGAGGAGGGTGAGTTACTCATCGAGCGCGAAATTCTGGCCGGCGGCAAGTCCCGGGCTTTTCTCGGAAATCGGCCTGTAACAATGGCGTTGTTGCGGGAGATCGCGCCGTTTCTGGGCGACATTCATGGGCAGCACGAACAGCAGCAACTGTTTGTAAGCGCGGCGCAGTTACGATCGCTGGACGACTTTGCGGGATTAGACCGCCAGCGCGAGGAAGTGGGAGGCGAGTTCAGGCGTTGGAAAAGCATGCAAAGCGAGCTGGAGGAACTGAATCGGTCCGACCAGGAGAAACTCCGAATGGTCGATCTGTGGAGCTTTCAGCGCAAGGAGATCGACGCGGCCGCGTTGAAGCCGGGAGAGGACGCGCAACTGGAGCAAGAGCGAATCGTGCTGCGCAATGTCGCCAAGCTTCAGGACAACGCCAATGCGGCCTATGCCGCGCTCTATGAAGAACAGGCCAGCGTTTCCACGCAGCTCCGAACGGCGCTGAAGAAGGTGGAGGAGCTGGCCAGAATCGACGGCAGCCTGCAACACGTGGCGGAGACGCTTCAAAGCGCGGCCATCGGCGTGGACGACGCGTCAGACTCCATTCGCGACTATATGGACAAGCTGGAGGCTGACCCCAAGCGGCTGGATGAAATCGAGTCCCGCTTGGCGCTGATCGAACGTCTCAAACGTAAGTACGGTTCCAGCCTGGACGATGTGCTGGCGTTCCTGGAGGACGTTCGGACCAAGATGGAAGCTATCGAAACGGCGGGGGATCGCAAGGCCAAGCTGGAGCAGGAACTGGCGCAAGCCAGCGTAGCGTACCGAGAGAGCTCCGCGGCGCTGACCAACGCCCGGAGGGCTGCCGCGGACAAGCTGGCGAAGAAGGTGGAGACCGAGCTGGATTCCCTGGCGCTTGAAAGCGCTGTGTTTCGGATCGAGGTGCGGGAAGCGAACTGGTCGGAGAATGGCGCGGATCGCGTGGAGTTCTTGATTTCCGCGAATGCGGGCGAGGAGCCCCGAGCGTTGGACAAGGTTGCCTCGGGCGGCGAGCTTTCGCGCATCGCGCTGGCGCTAAAGACGTCGCTGGGAAATCGAGAGGGCCCGAGCGGCGTGCAACGGACCTTGGTATTCGACGAGATCGATACCGGCATCGGCGGCGGCGTGGCGGAAGCGGTGGGGCGGAAGCTGAAAAAGCTTTCGTGTTCGAACCAAGTGTTGTGCGTGACGCATCTGGCGCAAGTAGCGGGTTTCGCCGATCATCATTATTCGGTGGAGAAACGCGAAGTGAAAGGCCGGACCGTGGCGGAGATCGAAGAGCTGACGGGCGAGGAGCGTACCCGCGAAATCGGGCGCATGCTGTCGGGCCAGAAGGTGACGCCGGAGGCGCTGAAGCACGCCGAGCAGCTCATTCGTCTGGGCGCGGCACGGCGGTGAAGTTGAGATTACGGTCGGCGGAGTGGCTGCTGGTTATCTATTTCGGTTACGTCGCCGCCATCGCACCCCGGTTTCCACTCCAGCAACAAATTGTCTGGCGGCCATTCCTGGTGGAAGTGCTGGTCTGCGCGCTCTTTCTCGCGCTGGCATACGGAGAGTCTCAGGAACACGCGGAGCTCTTTAGCATCTTGCGGGATTGGATACCCGCGGCGCTGCTGATATTGGCGTATCGCGAGATGGATTGGTTCTCGTCCATGCCGCGCAATTTCGACTTGGAATTGGGATGGGTGAGATGGGACCGGACCGTCTTGCATCACTGGGGCTGGCAGCGCGCAGTGGAATCTTGGGGCGCAGTGCTGCCTCTCTATTTGGAGCTTTGCTACCTGCTGGTGTACGCGGTGGCTCCGTTCCTGGTGGCCGTTTTGTATTTCCAATACCGGCGGGAACGCGTGAACAGCGCGATGTTTTTATATTTGCTGGGGACGTTGCTGGCCTACGCGCTGTTTCCGTACTTTCCTTCGGATCCGCCGCGCGTCGCCTTTGGAGGAAGCGACATGCCGAACGTCTCAACTGCCCTGCGCGAACTCAATTTATGGCTGCTGGGCGACTTGGGGATTCACTCCAGCGTATTTCCGAGCGCGCACGTATCGTCGGTGTTTTCGGCCGCTTGGGCCCTGTTCGCCTTCTTGCCTGAACGCAAGCGATACGGTTGGGGAATGCTGATCTACGCCGTGAGCGTAACGGTAGCTACCGTATATGGCCGCTACCACTATGCAGCGGATGCCGTGGCGGGGATGGCCATCAGCCTGGTCCCCGGCGTTACGATTCTTCTGGCTCGCCGCCCTCGTGTTCGCGGCCTTCTTGGACTGCCTTGAGGCGCTCTTCGCGGCGCTTGGCGCGTTCGGCGGCGCGCTTGACCAATTCCGTGCCTACCAGTTCGAGTTTGGCGAGTTCGGCGCCATCACCCTTGCGCCAACCCAGTCGCACGATGCGCGTGTAGCCGCCATTGCGCTGACCGAACCTGGTCCCGAGCTTCTCGAACAGCTTTTGGACCGAAACGGGCGTCCGGAGGAAAGCCGCAGCCTGCCGGCGCGAATGCAACGTATCTGTCTTGGCGAGGGTGATCATCTTATCCACCAAAGGCCGAACAGCCTTAGCCTTCGGAACGGTGGTAATGACGAAATCGCTTTCGATAACGCTGGTCACCAAGCCGCGCAACAGCGAATTGCGCGCGGCGACGTTGCGTTTGAGTTTAAAACCGGACACCCCGTGACGCATGGTTACTCCGCTACCTCATCCAGGCCCGCCAACTCATCCTCGACGCCAAAGTGCGGCAGCGAAGGCGGCGGCGCCACCAAACGGCCCTGCGCATCGAACTTCATTCCGAAGGTCAGGCCGAGGTTGGAAAGGATTTCCTTGATTTCGTTCAGCGATTTGCGCCCGAAGTTCTTGGTGCGCAGCATTTCGGCTTCGGTCTTCTGCACCAGATCGCCGATGGTTTGAATGTTGGCGTTCTTCAGGCAATTGTAGGAGCGGACGCTCAATTCCAGTTCCTCGACGGAACGGTTGAGCACTTCGTTCATCTGGCTGGCGCCGCGCTCGGCCGGCTCTTCGGCGGTCTCGGGCAGCTCTTCGAAGTTGATGAAGATCGCCATGTGATCCTTCAGCAGCTTGGCGGCTTGGCCGATGGCGTCTTGCGGAGAGATGGCGCCGTTGGTCCAGACTTCGAGCGTGAGCTTGTCGTAGTCGGTCATCTGGCCCAAGCGAGCCGCTTCGACGGCGAAGTTTACTTTGCGCACCGGCGAATGAACGGAGTCAATCGGGATGTAGCCGAGCGCAAGATCCTCGTCGTAGTTGCGGTCGGCAGCCACGTAGCCGCGGCCGGTTTTGAGCCGCATCTCGATGTTCAGCTTGCCGCCTTCGCCAACGGTGGCGATGGGCAGGTTGCGATCCAGCACTTCCACGTCGGCATCGGTCTCAATCTGGCCACTCAGCACTTGCCCGGGCTTGTCCACACGAAGCCGCGCGATGCGGATGCCTTCACCGCTCATCTTGAACGGCACCTGCTTCAGGTTGAGAATGATGTCGGTGGCATCTTCCACCACGCCCGGGATGGGGCTGAATTCGTGAGCCACGCCTTCGATGCGGATGGAGGTGATGGCTGCGCCCTCAATGGAGCTGAGCAGGACGCGGCGCAAGCCGGTGCCGATGGTGGCTCCGAAGCCGCGCTCGAAGGGCTGGGCGGTGAACATACCGTAGCGCTCGGTGAGAGTTTCGGTGTTGGCGATCAGCCTTTTTGGCTTTTGAAAACCTTTAAACATAAGTCAGTTTCCTCAATTCTCTCTGCTGTCTTACTTCGAATACAATTCGACTACTTGGAGTACAACTCCACGATTAACTGTTCGTTGAGCTGGATCTGGACCAGTTCTTCGCGCTTGGGCTGCGCGATCATGCGGCCCTTCAGATTATCGCGGTCTACCTCCAGCCAATTGGGCGAGGGTGCATGCGCTGTGGCATCGCGAGCCGCCAGAATGGTGGGATTTTCCTTGCTCTTCTCGCGAACTTCGATGACGTCGTTCACCCGGACTTCGAACGAAGGGATGTTCACCTTGTGACCGTTGACCATCAGGTGCCCATGGCGGACCAGTTGTCGCGCCTGGCTGCGGCTGGTCCCGAGGCCCATGCGATAAATGACGTTGTCCAGACGGCGTTCCAGCGAATTGAGCATGTTGTCGCCCGTGACGCCCTTGGTGCGGAATGCGCGCTCAAACAGGTTGCGGAATTGCCCTTCCATCAGGCCATAGTAGCGGCGAGCCTTCTGCTTCTCACGTAACTGGAGGCCATAGCCAACGATCTTCGGCTTGCGATCCTTGCCGTGCTGGCCCGGAGCGAAGTTGCGCTTTTCGATGGCGCACTTCTCAGTGTGGCAGCGCTCCCCTTTGAGAAATAACTTCATGCCCTCGCGCCGGCACAGCCGGCAAACGGGGCCATTGTATCTTGCCATTCCTTCTTTACCTTCCTCGTTTCAAAAGGTGCAGTTTACAGCACGCTGCGCGCGCCTTCTTCCTGCTTACTTCACTCACTGACGCTTCCTACGGTCGCGGCTCGGCAATAGTCGTGGCTCAGTTATACGCGGCGGCGTTTCGGCGGCCGGCAGCCATTGTGCGGGATCGGCGTGCGATCCTTAATCGACTTCACTTCAATTCCTACTGTGGCCAGCGCGCGCACCGCCGATTCACGTCCGGCGCCCGGTCCGCTCACTCGTACTTCCACCGAACGGAGACCGTATTCCTTGGCTTTGTTGGCGGCCGTCAGAGAGGCCTGCTGCGCGGCGAAGGGCGTGCCCTTGCGCGAGCCTCGAAATCCGAGCGAACCGGAACTCGACCAGGCCAGAACATTGCCCACCAGATCGGTAAAAGTCACGATGGTGTTGTTGAACGAAGCCTGGACATGCACCAGGCCATTGGACACAACCTTCTTTTCTTTTTTCTTGAAGGTCTTCTTCTTGGTAGTCTTTGCAGGAGCTTTTGCCATTCGATGTCCTTAGGTCTTGCCCGTGGCTTTCTTCTTATTGGCGACGGTTCCGCGGCGCGGACCTTTTCGCGTGCGAGCGTTGGTGTGCGTGCGTTGTCCGCGTACCGGAAGGCCGCGACGATGCCGCAACCCGCGATACGATCCCATTTCGATGAGGCGCTTGATGTTCATCGAAAGTTCCTTGCGGAGATCGCCTTCGACAGACCCTTCGTTCTCAATCAGAGTTCGAACGCGGTTGATCTCGTCCTCGGTCAGGTCCGAGACCTTCTTGGTTGCGTCCACGTTCGCCCGGTGGAGCAGAGAGAGGGCACGGGTCCGCCCGATACCGTAGATATATGTCAGGCCGATCTCGGCCCGCTTCTTGGCTGGTAAATCGACACCTGCAATACGCGCCATATAGTTCCTTTTATCCCTGCCGCTGCTTATGCTTCGGATTGGTGCAGATTACCCGCACCACACCCTCGCGGTGGATCACTTTGCACTTGTCGCACATCTTCTTGACGGACGCTCGGACTTTCATGTTTTCTCACTCTCTAGCTACGTCAGCAATCGGACAATTCTTCCACGGCCGGGATCGTGCGGCGATAACTCCACCTGCACTCGATCGCCTGGCCTGACTCTCAAAAAATTCGTCTTCGCCGCTCCGGCCGCATGCGCCAGAACCACGCTTTCGTTTTCCAACTTTACCTTCACTACAGCGCTCGGCAGCAGCTCAACCACAACCGCCTCCACCGACGTCACGGCCGCGTCAAAACCCACGGACCGTCCGATGTCACCGCCACACAATGCTCGAAGTGGGCCGACAGCGAATGATCCTTCGTCACCGCCGTCCACTTGTCGGACAAAACCCGCATGTCGGGGGCGCCGGCGTTCACCATCGGCTCGATCGCCAGCACCATGCCTTCTTTCAACCTCGGATTCTCATTGCGGCGATCCACGTAATTGGGGACTTGCGGCTCCTCATGCAACTTGGTGCCGATGCCATGCCCCACCATCTCGCGAACCACCGAGAATCCGTTTTCCACCACGTGCTGCTCCACCGTCCCGCAAATATCGAACAGCCGGTTTCCCGGCCGCGCCTTATCGATGGCCAGCTCCAGCGATTCTTTGGTTACTTCCAGCAGCTTCTTGACGGATTCGTTAATCTCGCCCACCGGTACCGTGACGGCCGAATCGCCGAAATACCCATTCAACTGGACGCCCGTATCGATAGAAACGATGTCGCCCTTCTTCAATTTCGTTTTCGCCGACGGCATGCCATGCACAATCTGATCGTTCACCGACGTACACAGCACGTAGGGATACTTGCTGCCCGCCGACGGCGTGTAATAACCCTTGAAGGCCGGCTTCGCGCCTGCGTCCTTCATCATCTTCTCGGCCGCAACTTCCAGATCGTGGGTGGTGACACCCTCTTCCACCATTTTCGAGAGATCCTGAAGGATCTGCCAGACTAGCATACCGCTCTTGCGCATCTGGTCCAACTCGTTGCGGCTCTTACGGATAATCATCTCCACTGACTGCCAGCCACAAGTGTGGGCACACACCGGCCCTCTCCACGGAAATGACTGATAAATCCATTATAGTGCAAAATCATCGGGTTAGGACACGCTGCTGCGGCGGCCCCGAATCCGGCCCGAGCGAGGTGTAAAGCCTTCGTAATGCCGCATAATCAACTGAGCTTCCACCTGGTTGACCGTATCCATCGCCACACCCACCACAATCAGCAGAGAAGTGCCGCCGAAAAAGAAGTTGACGTTCAGGCCATCTAGCAACCAACGCGGGAAATAGTTGTCGATAAAATTGCCTACCAGCGGCAGGCGCTGGAGTTTGATGCCGGCGATCATGATCTGCGGAATCAGCGACAGCACCGAAAGATACAGGCCGCCCACTACAGTGATCCTGGTGAGGATCGTATTCATATAGTCAGCCGTGTTCTTGCCGGGACGAATGCCCGGGATGAATCCGCCGTATTTGCGCATGTTGTCCGCTGCTTCATTGGGATTGAAAATGATGGACACGTAGAAGAAGCAGAAGAAAATGATCAGGACGCAGAATAGCAGATAGTATAACGGCTGATTGCCGCCGATGGAGTCCAACATGCCGCTCAGAATGGGACTGTTCTTCACGATCGCCCAATTGGTGAGCGTCTGCGGGAAGGCCAGGAGCGAAGAGGCGAATATTACCGGAATCACGCCGCCTGCATTCACTTTCAATGGCAGGTGCGTGGATTGCCCGCCCATCATCTTGCGGCCCTGGATGCGCTTGGCGTATTGCACCGGAATCCGGCGCTCACCGCGCTCCACTAAGACGATAAAGGCAACCACGGCAAGCATGACAGCCAGAATGATGATCAGGTGGATGGGCGTCCAATCGCGAACGCGAAACACATGATCGTAGATATTGTCGATAGCGCGCGGAAGGCCAACCACAATTCCAGCGAAGATCAGCAACGACATGCCATTGCCGATGCCCCGCTCGGTGATTTGCTCACCCAGCCACATAATGAAGGTGGTTCCAGCGGTCAGGGTCAGTACGGTCATGGCGATGAATCCGACTCCAGGATTCAGCACGAAGCCGCCGCCCGACTTTTCAAGCGTCAGAGCGATACCGAAGGACTGCACCACGCCCAGAATGATGGTGAGGTAGCGGGTCCACTGCGTGATTTTGCGGCGCCCCAGTTCACCTTCCTTCTGGAGTTTTTCAAGCGTCGGGACCACTACCTGCAACAATTGCAAAATGATGGACGCCGTGATGTAGGGCATGATGCCCAACGCGAAGACGGTGAGCCGGCGAAACATGCCGCCGCTGAACAGGTCGATAAAACCGAACAACGAACCCGAATTCTGCTGGAAGAACTCCGCCAGCCGGTTTCCGTCGATCCCCGGAGTCGGGATGTGCCCGCCGAACCGGTAGACCGCCAATAAACCCAGCGTGAAGAAGATGCGCTTCCGCAGGTCCGGAATCCGGAACATATTGGCGATGGTGTCGAAGAACTTCATCTTTGTTCCTACCTTGGGCTTACCCTGACCGGAGGCCTAACTTACTCGCTCCCGATCACGTTTCCACTGCCCCCGGCCTTCTGGATTTTCTCCAGAGCCGATTTCGAAAATACGTGCGCCCGCACATCCAGCTTGCGGGTGATGTCGCCCGAGCCTAGCACTTTGAGCCCGGCGCCCAGCTTCTTGATGACGCCCAGTTCGAGCAACCGAGCCGCATCGAAGGTGGTGCCTTCCAACTGCTCCAGCCGCCCCACATTTACGATGGCATATTCTTTCTTGAAAATGTTGGTGAACCCGCGCTTGGGCAGGCGGCGGTGAAGCGGCATCTGGCCGCCTTCGAAACCGCGCATGATGCTGTAGCCGGAAATGGATCGCGCGCCTTTTGCGCCTCGGCCGGAATACTTGCCGCGCCCGGTACCCATGCCCTGTCCAATGCGCTGCTTCTTTTGCTTTTGCCCCTTCGGCGGGCGAAGATCGCTGAGATTCATGACGGGTCCTTTTTAGTCCTTGACGATCGCCAGTAGGTGCGGGATCTTGGCCACCATGCCACGAAACACGGCATCGTCCGGACGCACCACGACACGGTTCATTTTCTTCAAGCCCAGCGACCGCACAATCACTTTGTGTTTTTCAGGGCAGCAGATGACGCTGCCAATCAGCTTAATTTTAATAGTGCCAGCCATACCTTAGCTCACCTTCTCTTGCGCCAGCCCGCGCATCTCCGACGTCTGCGCGCGGTCCCGCAACTGTTCCAGTGCATTGATGGTGGCTTTGACGACGTTGTGCGGATTGCGCGAACCGATGGATTTAGTGAGCACGTTGGTGATGCCAACCGCTTGGATGACAGCGCGCACCGGACCGCCGGCGATCACACCGGTTCCTTCCGGGGCCGGCTTCAACAGCACCAGTCCGCTGCCGAACCGCCCGAGAACCATGTGCAGGATGGTGGTTTCGAAAACGTTCACCTTGCGCAGATTCTTCTTCGCCGCTTCGATGCCCTTCTTGATGGCGGCCGGAACTTCCTTGGCCTTACCGGTGCCGAAGCCGACGATTTTCGCGCCGGGATCGCCAATGACGACCAGAGCCGAAAAGCTCAGGTTCTTGCCGCCCTTGACCACTTTCGTCACGCGGTTGATCGAGACCACGTTCTCCTTGAGGTTCAAGGTGTTGGCATCGATGCGTTTCGCCGTGGGTATTGCTGCCATGGTTAAAACTCCAATCCTGCTTCTCGCGCCGCGTCGGCCAGGGCCTTGACGCGCCCGTGATAGAGATAGCCTCCGCGATCGAACACAACTTTGCTGATGCCCTTGGTCTTGGCGCGTTCGGCGATCAGTTTGCCGATTTCTTTGGCGCCGGCCAGATTACCACCGCTTTTGACACTCGAATTCTTTTCGCCCGACGAAGCCGCCGCGAGCGTCTTTCCCGCGCGATCGTCAATCACTTGCGCGTAAATATGTTTCAGGCTGCGGAATACGGCCAGGCGCGGGCGCTCCTGACTGCCCTTGAGTTTCAAGCGAGTGCGCATATGAATGCGAACCCGAACATCGTTTTTGGAAGATTTCGCCATTTACTTCGCTCCTGCTCCCGCAGTCTTGCCGGCCTTCTTGCGGAGCGCTTCACCGGTGTAGCGGACGCCCTTGTTCTTGTACGGATCGGGCGGGCGCAGCGCGCGGATGTTCGCGGCCACCTGTCCCACCATTTGCTTGTCGTAGCCGCTCAAAACCAGATGCGTCTGTTTGTCGATCTTGAGATCCACGCCATCGGGCAAGAGCAACTCGATGGGATGCGAGTAGCCGAGCGTGAAGGTCGCGATCTTGCCTTTGACGTCGGCGCGATAGCCGGTTCCGGTGATGTCGAGCTCGCGCGTGAAACCGGTGGACACGCCTTGGACGGCGGCGGCGGCTAGAGCGCGGGTGAGCCCGTGCAGCGCGGCGCGCTGATCGGAATCGCGCAGAAACTCGAGATTCCCGTCCGCTTGGCGCGCTTGGATGCCTTCCGGCATCGGCACATTGAGCTTCCCCTTGGGGCCTTCCACCAGCAGCTCTTTACCCAGAGTGATCTTCACACCCTTGGGCAGCGGAATGATTTTCTTGCCTACTCGCGACATAAGTTTACCTGACTTCCTTAACCAAGGTCACCATAACTGACACAGCACTTCGCCGCCGACGCGTTCCTTGCGCGCCGTGCTGCCGGTCATCACTCCTCGCGCCGTGGTCAGAATATTGATGCCGAGACCGCCCAGCACCTTGGGAACTTCCTGGCTGCCGACATAGACGCGGCACCCCGGCCGCGAAACTCGCTCAATCCGTGAAATCACCGGCACGTTGCCCGGCGTGTACTTCAAATAAATGCGGATGCTGCGTTTGGCGCCTTCGTCGGCCAGCTTGAAGTTGACGATGAAGCCCTCTTCCTTCAAGATGCGCGCGATCTCCATTTTGAGCTTGGAGGCAGGCACGTCCACTTTGGGATGGCGCGCCGACTGCGCGTTGCGAATGCGCGTCAGCATGTCGGCGATGGGATCGGTGATGGCCATGTTTCTAGTCCGGGGCTCCTTTCCTTACCAGCTCGCTTTGATCACGCCGGGAACCTCGCCCGCCAGAGCGAGTTGGCGAAAACAGATCCGGCACAAATTGAATTTGCGAATGTAGCCACGCGGCCGGCCGCAACGGAAACACCGGTTGCGTAGCCGGATTTTCACCCGCGCCGGAGTGATCTTGTTCGCGGTCTTGTCGGCGGCTATCCTGGCCCTGGTTGCATCTTCTTTCGCGATCTTCGCTGTAGTTGCCATGTCTTCCTGTATTCTGAATTCTGACTTCTGAATTCTCTTCTTACTGCCTGAACGGCATCCCCATTTGCTTGAGCAGCGCCAGACCTTCGGCGTCGGTCTTGGCGCTGGTGGTGATCGAAATATTCATCCCCTTGACCTTCTCCACCTTGTTGTAGTCGATCTCGGGGAAAATCAATTGATCGCGCACGCCCAGCGTATAATTGCCGCGCCCATCGAAGGACTTCGAGGATACTCCCCGGAAATCGCGGACCCGCGGCAGAGCGACATTCATCAGCCGGTCCAGGAATTCATACATCCGGTCGCCGCGCAGGGTGACCATGGCGCCGATCGACATGCCCTCCCTGAGCTTGAAAGCCGCGATGGACTTCTTGGCCTTCGTCACCACCGGCTTTTGTCCGGCGATCTGGCCCAGCTCGTTCACCGCGCCATCCATGAGCTTGGCGTTCTGCGTGGCTTCGCCCAACCCGATATTGACCGATACCTTCTGGATCTTGGGTACGGCCATCACGTTCTTGTAGCCGAACTCCTTCACCAGCGCCGGGATCACGCTCTTCTGATAATGCTGCCTGAGTCTTGCTTCTGCCATCTCTAGAATCCTCTAGCCTTTTGTATCGAGAGCCTCGCCGCTTTTCTTGGCGATGCGGACGCGGCGCGTGGAGGCGCCGGCGGGCTCGATTTTGTAACTCACGCGCGTGGGAACACCGCCCGAGGTGAGCACCATTACATTCGATATCGCGATGCCGCTTTCCTTTTCGGCGATACCGCCCTTGATCTGCTGTTGCGGGTTGGGGCGGGTATGACGCTTGATCATCGATACACCTTCGACAATCAGCTTGCCGCGCCAGCGATCCACCGAAATCACCCGGCCCGTTTTACCCTTGTCGCGACCGGCAATCACCTTCACCTGATCGTTCTTCTTGATTCTGGTTTTATGGAACGTCTTTTCGACCGGCCGCTTAGGCATCAGATTACCTCCGGCGCGAGAGAAACGATCTTCATAAAGCGCTTGTCGCGCAGTTCGCGCGCCACCGGACCGAACACGCGCGTGCCCACCGGCTCGCCCACTTCGTTGATCAGCACGGCGGCGTTCGAATCGAACCGGATGTACGTGCCATCCTTGCGGCGCGATTCCTTGCGCATCCGTACGATCACGCAGCGCACTACTTTGCCCTTCTTGATGGGCGATTCGGGCGTGGCTTCCTTGACACTGGCGGTGATGATGTCGCCCAAGCCGGCGTGCAATCCTAAATCTCCGCCGCGCGGCAAAATGCACATCAGCTTGCGGGCGCCGCTATTGTCGGCCACCTCGAGGATGGTGCGCATCCCAATCATGGCTTCCTCCCTTTGACACGTGGCGACGATGTCTTAGCGCGCAGCGATTTCGAACCGGACGTGGGCTGCGTGGTATCGAGATCTACAGCAGCAGGTTCCACGGCTACTTGCACCGCTTTACGCAGCACTTCGCCCAGGCGCCAGCGCTTCAGCTTGCTCATTGGCCGGCACTCGATAATGCGAACCGTGTCGCCGATCTGCGCCCTCTGCTCTTCGTCGTGCGCGTAAAACTTGCTGCGCTTATTGATAATGCGTTTGTACATCGGATGGGGAACGCGTCGCGTCACTTCCACCACAATGGTCTTGGTCATCTTGGCGGAAACCACTTCGCCGACCTTTTCGTTCTTATTGCCTATCTTCTTTTTTGCTACCGCGCTGTCGGCCATGGCTTACTTCCCCTTCTTCTTTTTCTTCGGGGACGGCTCGGGCGCGGTCTCCGGATGCAGCTCGCGATCTCGCAGAATAGTGAGAATGCGCGCCTGATCCTTGCGGATGACTCGCAGCTTCTTCAACCCATCCGTCTGGCCCATGCTCAATTGGAAACGGAGACGGAAGTTCTGTTCACGGATTTCCGCCACTTGCCTGCGCAACTCGTCGCTATCGAGTTCCCGTATTTTGTCTGCTCTCATGGTTGTTCTCCCGGGTTGATCTCCCGGCTACTCTCCGGTGTTGTCCTCGCGGCTCACCACTTTGGTCGGCAGCGGCAACTTGCCCGCGGCCAGCCGAAAAGCTTCTTGCGCGGTCGCTTTCGGAACGCCTTCCATTTCAAAAAGAATCTTGCCGGGCCGGATCACCGCCACCCACTGCTCGGGAGCGCCTTTGCCCTTACCCATACGGGTTTCGGCCGGTTTTTTCGTTATCGGCTTGTCGGGAAACAGGCGAATCCAAACTTTGCCGCCGCGCTTGATGAAGCGCGTCATGGCGACGCGGGCTGCCTCAATTTGCCGGTCCGTGATCCAGCCACAGCGCATGGCTTTCAGCCCGAATTCGCCAAATGCGAGGCTGGAGCCGCGCCAAGCTTTGCCGGTCATGCGGCCGCGCTGCTGTTTCCTGTACTTGACCTTCTTTGGCATCAACATGGCGATTGGTCTCCGCTATCCTTGTTTCGGCGGCTCGTTACCGGAGCCGCTATTCGATTCGGTGGGTGTTTCTTTTGTTTCCTGTTTCCAGCTAGGTTGCGGCGGCGCGAGTGGCGGCAAAATAGGCGCGACTCTAGGCGCTGCGCCTGTATCGGGCGGCGCTTGTACCGCCGGTCCGCTCGGTTCTGGAGTGGGAGGCGCAAAAGCGCTCCCAGGACGCCGTTCCCGGCGATCGCGCAATGGCTGGCGGCGGGGCTCAGGTTCGTTACGCAGAGAATCCCGGCGGCCGCTATCCAAAATCTCACCTTTATACGTCCAGCACTTGATCCCAATAACGCCGTAGGTGGTGTAGGCCTGCGCGAAACCGTAATCCAAATCGGCGCGCAAGGTATGCAGCGGAAGCTGGCCTTGCAGATACCACTCACTGCGCGCGATTTCCGCGCCATTCAAGCGCCCCGATACGCGAACCTTGATGCCCTTGCAGCCAAAGCGCAGCGCCGAATCGACCGCTTTTCTCATAGCCCTTCGAAATGCCACGCGCTTTTCAAGCTGCAGCGCGATGGACTCGGCGACGAGTTGCGCGTCCAGCTCCGGCTTATGCACTTCCTGAATGTCGATGAAAACTTCGCGCTTGGTTTTCTTCGCAAGGTCTCCCTTGAGCTTCTCGATTTCGGCGCCCTTGCGCCCGATGATGATGCCAGGCCGTGAGGTGCGGATAGTAACGCGCAGCTTGTTGCCGGGCCGGTCCACTTCGATGGAGCTAACTCCAGCGGACTTTAACCTTTCCCTCAGCGCGCCCTTTAGCTCCAGGTCTTCGCGCAGAAGCTTGGCGTAGTCCGCTTTGGCGAACCAGCGCGATCGCCAGGTCTTGGTGACGCCCAGGCGAAAACCGTACGGATGTACTTTCTGTCCCACTATGCGTTCTCCTGGTTTGTCGCCGGCGCTGCCCCGGCTTTGTCGCTAACCACCACCGCGATATGGGAGGTGCGCCGCTGATAGCGGTACGCCCGGCCCATGGGCGCGGGCCGGATGCGCTTCTGCCGCGGTCCCTCGTTCACATACGCTTCGCTCACGATCAACTGATCCACATCCACGTCATTGTTGCGATTCTCGGCGTTGGCGATGGCCGAATCCAGCACTTTCAGGATGGTGGGCGCCATGCGCTTGTTGGTCTGGCGCAAAATGATGCGCGCTTCGTTCGCCGAACGGCCGCGGATCAGGTCGATCACCAAACGGGCCTTTTGGGGCGACGATCGAATATATCGGGCTTCTGCTCTAGCTTGCATCGCAATCGCTCCTTAGGCCGGCTTGGCGGTCTTCTCCGTGGATGAGGCGGCCTTCACCGAGTGCCCCTTGAACACGCGCGTCGGGGAAAACTCGCCCAGCTTGTGGCCCACCATGTTTTCGGTGATGTAGACCGGAATGAACTTCTTGCCGTTGTGGACGCCGAGAGTGTGCCCGATGAAATCCGGAACGATGGTGGAGCGCCGCGACCAGGTCCGCACCACTTTCTTTTCGCTCTTCGCGTTCATGTCGGCCACCTTCTTTGCGAGGTGGTCATCGGTGAACGGGCCCTTCTTTAATGATCTGCTCATTTGCTCGTCCCTACTTCTTGGCCTTCCGGCTCACGATCCACTTGTCGGTGCGTTTGTTGTTGCGCGTCTTGAATCCGCGCGTCGGCTGGCCCCAGGGCGTCACCGGATGCCTCCCGCCCGACGTCTTACCTTCGCCGCCGCCATGCGGGTGATCCACCGGGTTCATCGACACGCCGCGATTATGCGGACGTTTTCCGAGCCAGCGCGTTTTGCCCGCCTTGCCGTGCGATTCGTTTTCGTGTTCGACGTTACCCACCTGGCCGATGGTCGCCATGCATTCCACCAGCACTTTGCGTATTTCACCAGAAGGCAGCTTCAGCAGCGCGATTCCACCTTCGCGGGAAACCAGCTGAGCTTGCGCCCCGGCCGATCGCGCCATTTGAGCGCCCTTACCCGGTCGTAGCTCGATATTGTGCACCACCGTGCCCGCCGGAATATTCTTCAGCGGCAACGCATTTCCAATCAGGATGTCGGCTTCGGCGCCCGAACTCACGGTGCGGCCCACTTCCAGGCCCACCGGACAAATGATATAGCGCTTCTCGCCGTCGGCGTAATTCAGCAGCGCGATGCGCGCCGTTCGGTTCGGATCGTACTCGATGGCCGCAACCTTCGCGGGAATGCCGACCTTATCGCGCTTGAAATCGATGGCCCGATACGCCTGCTTGGCCCCGCCGCCACGGAAGCGCGACGACACCAAGCCCTCGCTGTTGCGTCCGCCGGTGCGTTTCTTTCCAACCACCAGCGACTTCTCGGGAGTCTGCTTGGTGATCTCGTCGCGAGAAACAACGCTCATGAAGCGCCGGGAAGGCGTCGTCGGATTGTAGCTTTTCATCGCCATGGCTTTATCTCTCCAGTGCTCCTATATTTCGGCGTACTCGGGAACCTTTTGCCCCGGTTTCAGCCGGACATAGGCTTTTTTCCAGTCCGACCGGTAGCCGGAAAACTTTCCGCGGCGGCGCAACTTGCCGGTCTGGCTGACGGTCCGGACATCCGCCACTTTCACCTTGAACAATTGCTCCACAGCGGCCTTCACCAAAGTCTTGTTGGCGTCCGGCGCCACTTCAAAACAGAGCGTGCGCTCGTTGTCCTTCTTGGCGACGCCTTTTTCGGTCACGATCGGCCGTTTGATCACTTCGTAAATTGTCATTTCCCGAGCGCCTCCGACAGCTTCTGCGCCGCGGCCTGCGAGAGCAGCACGCCGGCATGGCCCAGCAGAGAATACACGTCAACTTCTTTGGTGGAAACCAGGGTGACGCCTTCCAGATTGCGCGCGCTCAACTCCAGGTTGCGATTTTCGCCATTGTCGACCACCAGGACCGTCTTGGGCGCTCCCAGAACATCCAGGACCGCTCGCATTGCCTTGGTCTTGTGATCGGCCAGGGAAAAATCCTGCACCACTCTCAACTCACCATCCCGCAACTTGGCCGACAACGCCGACCGCAGCGCGCCCAGCAACATCTTGCGCGGAAGCTTGTAGCTGTAATCGCGCGGTTGCGGACCGTGTGTCGTTCCGCCATGCCGCCACAGAGGCGAGCGGATAGAGCCCATGCGCGCGCGTCCCGTGCCTTTTTGCCGCCACAGCTTCTTGCCCGAACCCGACACTTCGTGGCGCGTCTTTGTTTTTGCGTTTCCGCCCCGCCGCGCGGCTTGTGAATGCCGCACCGCTTCATAGAGCAGGTCTTTGTTGACGGGTGCGCCGAAAACTTCGTCGGACAACTCCAGCGTGCCTACAACCGCGTTATTTAAATCGACAACGTCTACACTCGGCATGGCTTACGTCTCCGCTTACCTTTTGGCCCTTCTCACCAACACATAGCCGCCGTTGGGACCAGGAACCGCGCCCTTGATCACCAGCACGTTGTCCTCGGCCACTACGTCCACCACTTCCAGATTCCGAATGGTCACCTGCTGGTCGCCCATGTGGCCGGCCATGCGAGTGCCAGGAAAAACGCGAGAAGGAAAGCTCGACGCTCCGATGGAACCTGGCGCGCGCCCAAACATCGATCCGTGACCGCCCGGGCCGCCGCGGAAATGATGCCGCTTGATAACGCTGGCGAATCCACGTCCCTTGCTGACGCCAATCACATCTACTTTGTCCGCCGGCTTGAATTGATCCACCAGCACGCGATCGCCTTGCTTCAGGTCGTCATCGCCTGGCCGCATGCGGACTTCGCGCAGAAACTTTACGCCGTCGGCGCTGGCCTTCTTCAAGTGCCCGGCCATCGGTTTGGTAGCGTGCGATGCTTTCGCGAACTCCACCAATCCGAGCTGAACGGCGTCGTAACCATCGGTGGTGGGGGTCTTGCGCTGCACCACCACGCACGGTCCGGCCTTCAACAGCGTGACAGGAACAACCTGCCCGTCGGCGCGGAACACCTGGCTCATCCCGATCTTTTTGCCTAAAATTCCTGGGCTCATGAAAACCTCTCAGAATTCAGAATTCTGGATTCAGAATTCATCGAATTCTACTTCCCTCTCCCGAATGCTTTGATCTCCACATCCACGCCCGCCGGCAGATCCAGCTTCATCAACGCATCCACCGTATCCTGGGTCGGCTCGAGAATATCGAGCAGCCGCTTGTGCGTCCGGATTTCGAACTGCTCGCGCGACTTCTTGTCCACGTGCGGCGATCGCAGCACCGTGTAGCGATTCTTGATGGTCGGCAGCGGAATCGGTCCCGAGGTCTTCGCCCCCGTGCGCTTGGCCGTCTCGGCAATCTCGCTGGTCGATTGGTCCAGGATGCGGTGATCGTACGCCTTGAGGCGGATGCGAATGCGTTCTTGTAAGGCCATAATTTACTCGCTCTCTTCAATCGCGAGAATTCAGAATACAGAAGTCAGAATCCAGAATAAGGTACCCAGCCCACCATTCTGAATTCTGAATTCTCGAATTCTGAATTCTACTCGAGGATCTCCGTCACGGTTCCCGCGCCCACCGTCCGGCCACCTTCGCGGATCGCAAACCGCAATCCCTTGTCCATGGCCACCGGCGTGATCAACTCCACCACCAGGCCGACATTGTCGCCCGGCATCACCATCTCGGTTCCGGCCGGCAACTCCGTCACGCCCGTCACGTCCGTG